>Ga0209498_1000047_pt1 | contig 63687 bp, 65 predicted proteins | sample WalLakDeSediment_FD_184131 | JGI IMG/M metagenome (GOLD analysis project Ga0209498, IMG submission 184131) | Lake sediment microbial communities from Walker lake, Nevada to study Microbial Dark Matter (Phase II) - Walker Lake 11/02/13 Deep... | ecosystem: Environmental > Aquatic > Freshwater >... | reverse complement strand
GACGAAGCCATGGGAAGTCGCCGCATTCCCTTCACCCGCGAGGTGTATATCGACCGGAACGACTTCGTGGAAGTCGCGCCCAACAACAAGTACAAACGGCTCGCGCTCGGCGATGAGGTGCGCCTGCGCAACGCCTATGTCATCCGCTGCGACGAGGCGATCAAGAACGACGCCGGCGATGTCGTCGAACTGCGCTGCAGCTACGATCCGGCGACGCTGGGCGCCAACCCGGAAGGCCGCAAGGTGAAGGGGGTGATTCACTGGGTCTCGGCGAGCCACGGCGTTCCCGCCGAAGTCCGGCTCTACGATCGCCTGTTCACGGTTCCCAACCCGGGTGCCGTCAGGGATCACGACTGGCGGGACGACCTGAACCCGGAGTCGCTGATCATCCTGAATGCCGTGGTGGAGCCCATGCTTGCCGGGGCACCCGCAGGTGCTAGCTTTCAATTCGAACGCGAGGGCTACTTCTGCGTCGACAGCAAAGATAGCGCCCCGGAGCGAGTGGTCTTCAACCGCACCATCACCCTGCGTGATACCTGGGCCAAGCTCTCTGCCAGGGCCTAGGGCGTTTTCACTCCCCAAGAAGGGATCGGGCGCCTCCGGCAAGGGACAGACTTATCCACAAAAGCTGTGGATAAGTCTGTGGAAAGAATCTGCCGCCTCGCCCCAGCCTGCTGTCCTGAAAGGACTTATATCGAACTGGTCAAAAAACGTTCAATCTATCTTTTTTCTATAAAAACAAATAGATGTGATTGTTTCGTGTGGATGGCTAGAAGATATGACAGCTAACTCGTATTTCTCCCGCGTCTGCACGAACGTTGTGCATAACCGTCGGCGATAGACCACGACAGGATGACAGGCACTTAGTCGACTTTGCTGCTCGATGGGTAGAACTACGCCTCCCATGTCTGCTTCTCTCACGCACCCACGACGTACGCCGTTGAGGTCAATGCCGTCCGGGTTACGGTTTGGCGCGTCCCTTGCCTGGTGGCCACACGCGCCCCGGGGGAGTTACCTAAGGCACGATGGTCATCCCTTGCAGACTCCTGCGCAGGATCTCGGCGGAAGCCTCGAGCCCTTGCCGCTCGGCCTCGTTGGCTTCCGGGGGGAGGCGGTACTCCACGCCCTGAGCCCCCACGACACAGGGTACGCTGAAGCACACGTCGCGCTGACCGTAATCGCCCTCGGGGTTCACGGATACGGGCAGGACACTTCGCTGGTCTTCGAGGATCACCCGGACCACGTAGGCAATGACCAGGCCGATCGCGGTATTCGTGTAGCCCTTGCGGGAAATGATGTCGAAGGCGGCGCTGCGAACGCGCTGGAACAGGGCATCCATGGGCTCGGGCTCGAAACGCCGGCCGTTGATCACGTGGTGCATGATCGAAAGGCCGCCGATCATGGCGCTGCTCCAGATCGGCACCTCCGAATCACCATGCTCACCGAGGATGTAGGCGTGCACCGAGCGGGGGTTGACCTCGTAGCTGTCTCCGAGGAGTGCGCGAAAGCGGGAGGTGTCGAGCATAGTGCCTGTGCCAATCACCCGGCGGGGGGCGCGATGGCTGAGCTCCTGCATCACGTAGGTCAGGATGTCGACCGGATTGGTTGCGATGACGAGGATCGCCTCTGGGGCGTGGCGATCGAGTTCCCCGGCGATCTCGCGAAAGACCGCCGCGTTGCGGTTCAGCAGGTGGAGGCGCGACTCCCCCGGTTTCTGGTTCACGCCGGCGGTGATCACGATGACCTGGCAATGGGCAAGATCCTCGTAGTCTCCGGCGCGCACGGATACCCGGCCCACCAGGGGTTGGCCGTGCATCAGGTCCATGGCCTCGCCCTCCGCCCGCTGGTGATTCTTGTCCACGAGAATGATCTCGCTCGCAAGCTGACGCTGGAACATGGCGTAGGCCGCCGCCACGCCCACATGGCCGGTACCGATGATGCCCACCGCGGATCTTGCCATGACACTGCTCCTGTTCTGGATGTCGGGGTGGAGGGTCGCCTCAACCGTGGTCAGAGTCGCCGTGATCGAGGGGGACGAGGGTTCCCAGTTTCGCGGTCGGGCAGGCGTTGTTCAAGCCGGGCCAGGATGCCGGTTGGTCAGGCACTGCTGCCGTTCGCGATATCATCCGTAGTCCATGACCGTCCTCATCTGGATTCTCGCCGCAGTTCTCGTGGTCGTCGGTATCGCGGGGTTGGTGCTGCCCGCGCTGCCTGGCCCTGTGCTGCTGTTCGCCGGGCTGTGGATGGCCGCGTGGGCCGAGGGCTTTGTCCACGTCGGGGCCAAGACCCTGATCGCCCTGGGACTGATGGCGGCACTGGCATCGATCGCGGACTTCGTGGCGGGCGCCTTCGGCGCCCGCCACTACGGCGCCTCGCCCCGTTCGGTCGTGGGCGCCACCGTGGGCGCGGTGGTGGGGATCTTCTTCGGCTTGCCGGGCCTCTTGCTCGGGCCGTTCATCGGGGCCCTGCTCGGCGAGCTGTCAGCGCGCAGGGACCTCGTTGCCGCCGGCCGTGCCGGCTGGGGCGCCACGCTGGGCCTGGCGCTGGGTACCGCCGCCAAACTTGCGCTCGGCTTCGCGATGCTGGGCCTGTTTCTGACCGTGCGGTTCTTCTGATCGATGCGGGACCCGCGAGTCAGGGCTTGAACATCAAGTCCTTCGGTCCGCTCGGGACGAATAGCAAGCGCCGGATTCCATTCCTGTCCCGCCAGGGGCACGACGAACGCAGTCAGGGTGTCCAGTCTTTCCCCTGCTGATCGGAGATCAGCGTCTCCGCGCCAGAGGCATCACGCTCGCTGATGGTGAAGGCGAAGCTGCGCAGGTCTGCCCGCAGCGTGGCGTTGCTGCCCTGGTGATCCCAGGACAGGTGCAGGCAGTTCGGCTCGGCGGGGTGCACCGTCAATTCACCGTTGAAGGCGGTGGAGGTGTTGCGCAGCCGGAGCATGGTCAGTTGCTCCCGGACCACGGGCCAACCGAGACGGGCCTCGATCTCCTCGTTGCTCAGGTTGGTGCGGTTGATCTCCTTGTGGCCAGCTGCCCCGCCGCTATCCGCAGCGGCATGGTCGTTGCGCCCGGCGAACAGATCCAGGTACCAGACCTGCGGGATACCGGGCATGAACAACTGGATGGCGCGAGCCAGCAACAGCTTGTGATCATCCTCGCCCAGGGCGCTGAAAAAGGTGGCGTTGACCTGGTAGTACGCGATCTTCCTGCCGTCGGGACCGTACAGGTTCTTGACCCGGCCACCGCGGGCGATGATGCGGTCCATCACCGCCTCGATCTCGGAGTCGCTGAGCAGCCCTGGCTGGTAGACGCCATCGACTTCGGCGCCACGCAGGTCCAGTACCGGGATGCCGTCATGGCAGCCGAGCATGTTGATGGTCTGGAGGCGCTGGGTCGTGATCTCCTCGATCCAGCGCAGCAGGGGGCCACTGGTGCCGCGGTCCAGGGCGTCGATCACAAGACCCGGAAGGAAGAAGTCATAGATCGGGTAGCCCTCGTGAGCGACCTCCCGATGCAGGCCCTTGCCATACTCTGCATGCACCTCCGGGAAGATGATCAGGTCGTACTCCCGGGCCATGTCCCGCAGACGCTGGAGGTAATCCCAGGTCCCGGGCTTGTTGAAGAAGTTTGTCTGGCCGGGTTCCTTGTGGAGATAGGCGAAGGCATCAAGGCGGATGATCCTGGCGCCGTAGTCACTTAGCTGCCGCAGGGTGTGGTCGTAGAATTCCCAGACCTTTTCCGAACGGGCGTTGAGATCCATCTGCCCCAGGTAGCAGCGGTGGCCCTTCAGGATGGCGTGGATCTCATTCCGCAGATAGTCGTGCCCATCCAGATAGATTCGGTCGATGTCCGGCTGGGTCTCGATGGCGGCGTTGATCCTGGTGGCGATCTGCGCTGCCGTCTCCGGGGTGAGGCCGCCGAGGCCGCTCAGCGCCTCGACGGACACGGGCCGGTAACTGATCTGTTGATAAAAGGTATTCCAGTAGGGCCGCTCGGAGCCATCGGGAAAGCCCACCTTCAGGATTGGCAGCCCGGGTTTGCGCAGGAAGAGCTTCTGCAGGTGTTGATCGTGCGGGATCACGTAGCCCTCGTCCCCTGGCTGGCCGCAGCAGCTCCAGAACGCATTCCAGTCCACGAAGAAGTCCTTGTATTCCGAGGCATCCCCGTGCTCCAGCAGATCCCGGAACTGGGGCGATGCGACCGAAAGGTGGTTCAGGATCAGGTCGAACTTGAACATGATCCCGAGCCGATCCAGTTCGTCCAGATCCTGCGGCAAAACCAGTTCCTGGTTGATGCCATAGTCGACGATGGAGAAGCCGCGATCGAGATCGCTGTTGAAGAAGGTCGGCAGGATGTACAGCAGTGAGAACGTGTCGGCGAGCTCGGGCCGCTTCAGCAACGTGACGAGGTCCGACAGCTTCCCGCCCACGCTGTCGGGATAGGCGTTCAGCATTACGCCGCGCGGGAGCAGTTGCTCACTCCCCCGGGGTTCGATGGTCTCGGGTTCGATGGCCCGGGGTTCGATGGCCCGAGGCTCGACGGATTGGGGGTCGCGGTGCATGGCTGGCCCAGTTCGTTGGTGTGGGTGCCGGACGGATACGACATGCCAGAGCCGACTGGCGAAGCCTCCGAACACTAGACGAGATGGGGATGGCAGGCAAGGCACAGCCTGCATGGTCGCGTTGAAGAGGGAGGGCGGGCATCGATCGCCGAGGCTCCGAAGTGTGCCACACGCGCCCGATTGCGCAAGGGCGGCAGCGTCGCGAACACGGCCAGTCCCTGTTCCCGCGCGGTGGAGGAGGGGCTTGGGCTGCGTACTGGTCCATCAAGCACCGCCCCCTGATGGTGCTGCCGGACGCCGAGGACGCACCAAATTGCGCCGCATCGCTGGACAGAGCCGCCCTTTTTGGGCAAAAAGGAGCCACAGACACCTCCAGAATCCTGGCCCACCACTTGCACGGCAACGGCGTAGGGCGTAAATCGTGCTTTAGAACAATGAAGCGGCGGCTCGGAAGGGCGGCCCGCGAACCCGCAGACCGGACCGACAAGGGGGAAAGTCATGATCCACGGACTCATGGTGTTCAACGACTGGCTCAACAACATCGTGTGGGGCCCGCCCTTCATGATCCTGCTGGTCGGCACTGGCATCTACCTGACCGTTCGGCTCGGGTTCTTCCAGTTCACCCACCTGCGTTTCGCCTGGCAACGCACCTTCGCCACATTGTTCCGGAGCAGGCGGAAGGAAGAAAAGGGTGTGATCTCGCCCTTCCAGGCGGTCACCTCGGCGATGGCCGCGACCATCGGGGTGGGCAACATCGCGGGGGTCGCCACCGCGATCGCCCTTGGCGGACCCGGGGCCATCTTCTGGATGTGGATGGTCGCGTTGGTCGGCATGGCCACCAAGCTCGCGGAGGCCACGCTGGGGGTGAAGTACCGGCAGGTGGATAGCGAAGGCAATGTCTCCGGCGGCGTCTTCCACTACATCGAAAACGGGCTCGGAAAGCGCTGGAAGTGGCTCGCCATTCTCTATGCAGTCCTTGCGGGCCTGGCCGCCTTCGGCATCGGCAACATGGTTCAGGCCAATACCATGGCCCACGCCCTTGAGACCGGGATGGGCATTCCCAACTGGGTGACCGGCATCGTGGTGATGATTCTGGTGGGCCTCGTGACCCTGGGCGGGATCAAGCGCATCGCCATTACCGCTGCGCGGATCGTCCCGACCATGGCTCTGATCTACGTGATCGGCGCCATCGGCGTCCTGGTGAGTTTCTACGATCAGATACCGGCGGCCTTCGGCCAGATCTTCGCCGGTGCGTTCACGACCTCCTCCGCGATCGGGGGCTTCGCCGGGGCAACCATGGCCATGGCCATTCGTTACGGCATCGCCCGCGGCATCTTCTCGAACGAAGCGGGGCTGGGATCGGCGTCCATCGTCCACGCCCAGGCGAAGAACAAGCCCTATGCCCAGGGTCTCTGGGGAATGTGGGAGGTCTTCATCGATACCCTGGTCGTCTGCACCATGACCGCCCTCGTGATTCTGGTCACCGGCGTGATCCAGACCGGCCAGACCGGCGCCGAACTGACCAGCAGCGCGTTCTCGAGCGGCCTGCCTGGCCTCGGTGGATGGATCGTGCTGATCTCGATCGTGCTTTTCTCCTACAGCACCATGCTCACCTGGAACTTCTACGGGGAAAAGAGCTGGGAGTACGCCTTCGGGCCGAAGGTGGTCACCCCCTACAGGCTGATCTTCATCGGCTTCCTGTTCCTGGGCGCGATCGGCGGACTGACGACGGTCTGGGATGTCTCCGACACCCTGAACGGGCTGATGGCCGCGCCCAACCTGCTTGCACTGATCCTCCTGGCCGGAGTGCTGGTGAAGGAAAAGGTGAAGTACATGAAGGAGCAGAGCGAAGAGGCGGCCCGCAAGGACGCGGACGAGAAGGGGCCTTCGGACGGGCAATGACCGCGGCTTCCGGGCGGGTCCGCGCGGACCCGCCCTGTTGCTGACGGATGCCCCGGAGCCGCGCAACGGAAGGTCATCCGGGGCGTCCAATGGAACCCATCATCGAACTTCGCGGGGCCGACCCTGACACCCTGCGGGAGGCGCAGCGGCTGGGCCTGCATCCAGTCGTGACCCAGGTCCTTGCCAACCGGGCGAGCCAGGCCGGTGTGGCACCGGACTGGTTGCTGGACTTCTCGCTGCATTCCCTGGATCCACCGGACGGGCTGCCGGATATCGATATCGCCGCCGAGCGGATCGCCCGTGCGGTACTGGCTGGGGAGGTGATCGCCCTCGCGACCGACGCGGATTCCGACGGGGTGAACGCCAGCGTGGTACTGACCCGTGCGCTGACGGAGCACTTCCGGCACCCAGTGGATCGGGTCCAGCACTACATCGGGCTGAAGCTGACCGAGGGCTACGGCCTGTCCGATTCGGTGTGCGAGCGCATCCTCGCGGCGGACCCGCGACCGACCCTGGTGATCACCGCGGACATCGGCTCCTCGGACGGGCCGCGCATCGCCTGTCTTGCCGCGGCGGGGATCGACGTGGTGGTCACGGATCATCACGGCATTCCACCCGACGGTGGTCCGGATGCAGCCCTGGCCTTCGTCAATCCCCAGCGGCCCGGGGCCCGCTACCCGGATCCGCTGATCGCCGGCGTGATGGTCGCCTGGCTGCTGCTCTGGGCGGTGCGGCGGCGCTTGGTGGAGATCGGCCATCTGTCGGCAACGATCCCAAGTCTGGGTACGCTCTTCGGCTGGGTGGCAACCGGGACCGTCGCGGATGTCGTTTCGCTCGCACGCAGCCGCAACAACCGCATCGTGGTGCGTGCCGGGATTCCCCAGATCGAGGCCGGGACACACCCGTGCTGGCGGGCCCTGCGGACCCACCTGGGCGATGCCGCCAAGCCGCTGACGGCTGCGGACCTGGCCTTCGGTATCGGTCCGCGTCTGAATGCGGCCGGGCGTCTGCATGATGCGATGGCGGGTGTGCGTTTCCTGCTGGCCGACGACGATGCCACGGCGGCCAAAGGTGTGGCGGTGCTGAACAGTACCAACGAGGCGCGGCGCGCGATCGAGAAGCGTCTGACGGTCGAGGCCCTGGCGGCGGCCGAGGCGCTGGTCGATGCCGGGCGCTCGGCATTGGTTGTGGCCCTGAACGACGGCCACGCCGGGGTGCACGGTATCGTGGCCTCCCGGATGATGCAGGCCTTCGCGCGGCCCGCCGTGTGCCTTTCGGCGTACCAGGGTATGCCTGGGATCCTGAGCGCTTCCTGCCGCAGCATCGACGGGTTGCCGATGCTCGAGGTCCTGCGGACACTGGAGCGGGCAGAACCCGGGCTGTTCCTGAAGTATGGCGGTCACGCCGGAGCAGCGGGGCTGACCATCGAGGCAGGGCGTCTGGCAGACTTCGATGCCGCCTTCGAGCGGGAGGTTGCACGGCGCCTGGACGGGACTGCTCTGCATCCCAGGATCTGGGTGGACGCGGACGTAGCCCCCGGTGACCTGGACTGGCCGCTGGTCGATGGCCTCGCAGCCATCGGGCCTTATGGCCGGGAGTTCCCCGAACCGGTGCTGCGTTCGCTCTTCACGGTGCGCGCGGCGCGGGAAGTGGGGGCGGACGGGGGGCACTGGAAGCTGACGCTGAGTCACGGCGGCCAACGCGTCGAGGCCATCTGGTTCAGCGCTGGCCGCGTGTGCCCGGTCCCGGTGGGTGAAGAGGCTCGCCTGGTGTTTACCCCGGAAGCCAACTGGTGGCAGGGCCAAAGGCGCCTGCAGATCCGCATCCAGGGGCTGCAATCCTGATCTCGTCCCTCGCAAATGGGCGGAAACAGTACAACCGGAATACGCGCATGGAAAAACGTCGCCTCCGGCGGCATCTTTCGCGCTTACGCTGGTCCCAATAGTTGTGCACAATGTGACTGAGGCGCGGGCAACAGCGTCGCTTGAGAACCCCTACAGGAGCCACCATGGCTGAATCCAAACCCCCGGTCGAGTGGGGCAACGCGATCTTTTTCGCGTCGACCAACCTGGCTGCCTTTACCCTCGTCCCCTTGTGGGGCATGACCCAAGGCTACAGTGGCGCGGCGTGGTTCTTCTTCGCCGCGTTTCTCGTGCTGGGGGGCATGAGCATCACCGTCGGGTATCACCGCATGTGGGCCCATCAGACCTTCAAGGCCCGGGCGCCGCTGCGTCTGGTGCTGGCGATCTTCGGTGCCATGGCGCTGCAGAACAGCATCTTCAACTGGGCGGCCCGACACCGGGTGCACCACCGCTACGTCGACGATGTGTCGCGGGACCCCCACTCCATCAAGCGCGGTTTCTGGCATGCGCACATCGGCTGGATGCTGCGCGAGTGGCCCACCACCCAGGCCGATTACTCACGGGTCAAGGATCTGGAAAGGGATCGCATCGTCATGTGGCAGCACCGCAATTACTGGACCCTGGTCTGGGCGACCAACCTGGGCCTGCCGCTGGTCCTGGGCCTGCTGCTGGGCGACGTGATCGGGATGCTGCTGCTCGCCGGCGTGTTGCGGCTGGTGCTCAGCCATCACTTCACCTTCTTCATCAACTCGCTGGCGCACATGTGGGGCAAGCGCCCCTACAGCGATCAGAACACGGCGGTGGACAACGGCCTGGTCGCGCTGCTCACCTGGGGTGAGGGATATCACAACTACCACCACGCCTTCCAGGCCGATTACCGCAACGGCGTGCAGTGGTGGCAATACGATCCCTCGAAATGGCTGATCAATCTCTGTGCATGGACGGGTCTCGTCCATGACCGTCGCTGGACCCCGACATTCAAGATCCAGCGGGCCCGGTTGCAGATGGATCTACTCCGGCTTTCCAAGCTGGCAGAGGAGCGGGCGGTCCAGGGAACCTGGCGCGAAGCCATCGAGCGCGAGTACCAGCGCCTCCGGGAGACCGTGAGTCAGTGGCAGGAGGTGCAGGCGCGCAAGGTCCGCGTCGGCAAGGAGGCCATGAACGACCGCTGGCTGCGTACCGAACTGAGAACCTCGCTGAAGGAACTTGAATACCGACTCAAGATGCAGCGACGCCGCCTGCGGGCCCTCACGGCGGCTTTGAATCCCACTGCAGTCTGATCCACAGACGCAGGGGAGGTGTCGGCATGGGTTTCTGGAACAGCATGGCCCACGCAATCCGCAATACCCGCGCAGCCCTGGCGGCGCTCGGGATGCTGGTGGTGCTCGGGGTACTGCTGTACGGACGCTGGTCCCAGCCGGAGGTCTCGAGCACGGAGCTGATCTCCGTCCCCGTGGTCCAGGTCGAACGCGAGAGCGACGATGCCCAGTGGCTGCGCGTCTTGGTCGAGACACCGCAAGACGGCGTGATCCGACTGCTTTGGATGACCGGCCGGAGCGCGATTCAGGCGGGGTCGGAGGTGCAGATCCTGATCACGAACCACGCCGACGGAAGCCGCGACTATCGATTGATCGAGCGCCCCTGACTTCGTCCAGGGCGCTGCCCGCGGCGCACCTCCGCGCCGCTCAGGAAAGGTCGATCGCGTACCGTTTCAGGTCCGCCAGGCTGACGATCTCCAGCGCCTTCTGGTGGGTGGCGGTGAGGACCACGCGCGGCGCGGCATCAGCCTGCAGCGCTTCCTTCCAGCGGGCCGCGCACAGGCACCAGCGGTCGCCCGGTTTCAGTCCGGGGAAGCCGAATTCCGGGACCGGCGTCGAGAGGTCGTTGCCACGGGCCTTGGAGAAGTCGAGGAACTCGGCCGTGACCCTGGCGCAGACGACGTGCCGGCCCAGATCGTCGGGGCCGGTGCTGCAGTCGCCGTCACGATAGAAGCCGGTTATGGGTTCGCCCTGCGAACAGGGCGCGAGTGGGTGGCCGAGCACGTTGAGGGCCTCTTCTCTTCCGGGCGGTCCGCCATCCATGTCCGTTTCCTCTTCTTCGGCTGTGGGAAGGTTGACAGTATACGGGCCGGCGGCCGCCCACCGGGAAATGACCGGTGTCGCGATGCGGGAGCCTGGTGGGGCACCCTTCGCTCGGCAAAAAAAACCGCCCCGGAGGGCGGTTCGACTCGCGATGGTGCAGGACCCGTCAGACGTCTATTGCTTGGTCCAGGCACTGTAGCCGTCGGTCTTGCCTTCGAGGCCATCGTTGTAGCCGGCATCATAGGCTTCCGTGACCCGTTGCTCTTCGAGCTTCGGGTTCTGCAGGAAGCCGCTCTGCCAGCCCAGCACGTAGGCTGGGTCGACCCCGGCGCTTTCCATCTTGGTCGATGTTTCGTACAAGGTCTTCTTATCCATGCCTCTCTCCTCCAATGCAAACGTTGAATGTCGTAAGGGGAACGCGCCTTTTGCGCACGTTCCGCTATTCTAGGCGAAGCCAGCCACCCTTGGGGCCGGCGGGCAATGCACCCGAACGCGGGTTCAAGCCCACACTAAACGGGCTGAAGTATAGGCCCCGTGGCGTGGGTACCGTATATCCCTATCGAGAGGGTTAACGCACTGGGCGCATTGCTGCACCATGCACGGTCCCAGACCCGAGTCTGCGCGGAGGCCTGTGCGTGGCGCGGCCTGGCCAACCCATGACCTTCCGGATGGATCATGCAACTTTCTGACGATGACCTGATGAGCCTCGAGAGCGGCATTGCGGCTTTCGAGTCCAAGCACTTCTCGCAAGCCATGCAGGCGCTGTACTCCCTGGCCGAGGTCGGCCATGCCGACGCCCAATACCGGGTTGCCATCATGTGCCAGAACGGCCTGGGCGTGGTGCGGAAGCCCGAGGAGGCGGTCAAGTGGATGCGGGCCGCTGCGGAACAGGGGTTCGCCATGGCCCAGCACGGTCTTGGCTTCATGTACCTGGAGGGCGACTGCGTGGAAAAGGAGCCCGCCCAGGCCGTGCAATGGTTCGAGAAGGCTGCCGAGCAGGGCCTGGCCGGATCGAAGACCACGCTGGCCCTCATGTATGCCCAGGGCTCCGGCGTCGAGCGCGATCTCGACGCTGCGCGGCGCTGGTACATCTCCGCCGGTTTCGACCCCGCCGAGATCGACAGCCTGCATCGCTGAGTGCGATCCCCATGCGCGAGTGCTGGCCACGATGACCCGGGTTCGTCTTTACCGTATCGAGACCTGCCCCTACTGCGACCGGGCGGAGGCCCTGTTGCAGCGCAGGGGTGTGGGCGAGCAGCTCGACATCATCCGCATCGACGATTCCCGCAAGGGCTTCGCGGAGATGGCGCGGCTGACCGGCCAGCGCACCGTACCCCAGGTCTTCATCGGCGACCGTCACATCGGCGGTTTCGACGATCTGGTGGAACTGGATATGGACGGCGAGTTGAAGGGACTGCTCGACGCGGTCCGAACCCCCTGACGATGGAATTGACATCATGGATTACTACCCCCTCTTCGTGAAGCTGACGGATCGTCCCTGCCTGGTGGTCGGTGGTGGGAACGTGGCAATGCGCAAGGTGACCCTGCTGCGCAAGGCGGGAGCGCAGGTGACCGTTGTCGCCCCGGAACTGTGCCCGGAACTGGTGCAGTTGCGTGATGCCGGCGAGATCGAGCATCTGGAGCGGCGCTTCGAGGATAGTGACATCGCCCGGCGCGTTCTCGTGGTTGCTTCCACCGATGACGAGGCCGTGAACCGGCACATCTCCGAACTTGCGACCGCCAACTTCGTCCCAGTGAACGTGGTCGACCGGCCCGAGCTCTGTACCTTCATCACCCCGTCGATGATCGATCGCTCGCCGCTGCAGGTCGCGATCTCTACTGGCGGTGCCTCGCCGGTCCTTGCGCGTCTGCTGCGCTCGCGGATCGAGAGCTTTCTTCCGGCAAGCTACGGCCGCCTGGCCGCGATGCTCGAGACCTTCCGGGATCGCGCCAAGGCACGTCTGCCCAACCCGGAGATCCGACGCCGGTTCTGGGAACGGCTGCTCGAGGGTCCGGTGACCGAGCTCGTGCTCTCGGGCCGGGACGATGCCGCCCACAAGATCGTGGACGAGGCGCTGGACGAGGGCCTGGACCGCCGTGATGGTGGTGGCGAGGTCTTTCTGGTGGGCGCGGGTCCCGGGGATCCGGATCTGCTGACCTTCCGTGCGCTGCGGCTGATGCAGTTGGCGGACGTGGTGGTCTACGACAACCTGGTCTCCCCCGGCATCCTGGAGCTGGTGCGCCGCGATGCCGAGATGATCTACGCCGGCAAGCGCCGCAACGACCATGCGCTGCCGCAGGAGGACATCAACCGCCTGCTGGTCAAGCTGGCGAAGGAGGGAAACCGGGTCCTGCGCCTGAAGGGCGGCGATCCCTTCATCTTCGGCCGCGGCGGCGAGGAGATCGACTCCCTGATGCAGGAGGGCATCCCGTTCCAGGTGGTGCCCGGGGTCACGGCCGCCGCCGGCTGTGCCTCCTTCGCCGGCATCCCGCTGACGCACCGCGACTACGCCCAGTCACTCATCTTTGCGACCGGGCACCTGAAGAACGGCACCATCGATCTGAACTGGAACATGCTCGCCCAGCCCGCGCAGACGGTCGTGTTTTACATGGGCCTGCTCGGCCTGCCCATCATCTGCCGGGAACTGAAGGCGCACGGACGTGCGGCCTCCACGCCGGCGGCATTGGTGGAGCAGGGTACGACGCAGAACCAGCGGGTGCTGGTTGGAACCCTGGACACCCTCCCCGAACTGGTGAAGGAGCACGACGTGAAACCCCCGACCCTCATCATCGTCGGCGAGGTGGTCGCATTGCATGAGCGCCTCAAGTGGTTCCGGCCCGGTTCCGACCACACGGCGCACAGCCTCTTCAGCAGCCACGGTCACGCCGCCCCGGCGGCGGCAACCGCGGAAGAGCAGCAGCCGGCATGAGCATCGACATGCCCAGCATGGGCGGTTGCTCCAGCAGCGAGCCCTTCGCGCTGCAGGTGCTCGGCGACAGCATGGCACCGGAATTCGAGCACGGAGTGATCATCATCGTCGATCCCTCCGGCGTGGTGCAGAGCGGCAGCTACGTGGTCGCCCAGGTTGATGGGGAGCACCTGTTCCGGCAGTTGCTGATCGAGGAAGGCGCGCATTATCTGGTCGCGCTGCAGGATGACCACCGGCGCCTGGAGATTCCGGGTCCGGGGTCGGTCGTCGGCGTGGTCACCCAGCGGGCAGGGCGCCGCCGCTCCCAGCACAAACACTACGGCTGAAGCCGCGTCACCAGCCAATCCACGCACCCTGCGGGTAGTGTGGTAACCATTGCGCCAGCGATGGCGGGACGGTTCCTGCGCTATCAATGGCCGCCAGAGGATTCTACGGATCGGGGAAGGCTGCCGCTCAGGCTGTGCTGGACCGCCAGCACCGCGGCCTCCACCCGCGAGTGCACCCCGAGCTTGCGCAGGATCGCCTTCACGTGCAGTTTGACGGTGCCGTCGGAGATGCCGAGATTGCGCGCGATCACCTTGTTGCTCTGGCCCTCGGCCAGCAGGCTCAGGATCTCACCCTCGCGCGGGGTCAGCGCATCGAAGGGGCCGGGCTGATCAGGTACCGGTTCCGGCTGACCCTGCACGACGCGCACCAGGAGTTGCGCCAGGTGTGGCGCCACCACGGTCTTGCCTTCGATGATTTCCTCCAGCGCGTCCACGAGATCGCCGGGTTCCATCTCCTTCAGGAGGTAGCCCTGGGCGCCGTTGCGCAGACACTCGATCAGGTCGCTTTCCTCGGTGCTGGTGGTCAGCATGACAATGGGCATTCGCAACCCGCCCTGGCGCAGACGCCGCAGGACCTCGAGCCCGTTCATCGTCGGCATGCGCATGTCGAGAAGGATTACGTCCGGCAGGAGCTCGCGGGCCAGGCGGATCCCGGTCTCGCCGTCCCCGACCGCGCCTACCGTCTCGATGTCATGCCGGCTCAGCAGTTCCTGCAGGCCTTCCCGAAACAGCGTGTGATCGTCGATGAGCAGGATGCGCTGGGTCATTGTGTGGCCTGCAGGCGGGGCTGGAATTCCACCGTCTCGGACTTGGGATACTGGAAGTTCAGCGTGACGCGCGTGCCCTCGCCGGGTTCGGTCTCGATGCGGAACTCGCCACCCAACCGTGCGGCCCGCTCCTGCATGACGTTCAGGCCGATGTGTTCGCCCGGGCCACCACTGGCCGTACCCTCGATACCACAGCCGTCATCCTCGACCATCACCATGAATTCACCCTGACCCTCTGCGCGTAGCAAGACCCGTACGCATTGGGCGTTGGCATGCTTGCGAATGTTGCACAGGGCCTCCTGGACGATGCGGAGCACCTCCGTTTCCATCTCGATGGGCAGCTTGCGCGACTGCCACTCCTGCTGAAGGTAGATACTGATCCCGGTATCGCTTTTGAACTCCTCGGTGGCCTTCTGCATCGCCGTGACCAGACCCTCGCGATGCACCGGTGCCCGAAACTGGCTGATCAGCTCCCGCAACTCGGTATTGGCCCGGCTCAGGTTTGCCTTGATCAGGTCCACGTCGCGGCGCAGGGTTGCGGGCCGGCTGCTGTCCAGGGACTCTTCCAGCGCACCCACGCGAAAACCGAGGCTGGCCAGGGTCTGCGCCAGGGAGTCGTGCAGTTCGTGCGCCAGGTGCGTGCGTTCCTCCATGATCGTCAGCCGCTGCGCCTCCTCGTCCAGCCGGGCCTTTTCGATGGCCATGCCGAGGTGCCGGCCGATGCTGGTGAGCAGATTGTCCATGTCCTCGTTCAGGTTGGTCGGCCACTCGTCCAGGAACAGGCTGTAGACGCCGAGGGTGCGTCCCTGGTGTTGCAGAGGAACGGCGAGCATGGCGGGCTCGTGATCCTGGTCGTCTCCGCAGACCCGCCCGCATTCGTGTACGTCCGCCTTCCAGAGCATCTCGCTGCCGGCCACCACCTTGCCGCAGACGCAGCGTCCGATGGGCAGTGTGTCGCGGCAGTGGGTGTTGTTCGCGTCGAAGCCCAGGTTGGCCACCAGCCGCATCTGGCCGTCCGGGGTCAGCAGCCGGGCAGTGGCGGCACGCGCGCCCAGAGTTCGCTTGAGGCTGTGTAGGAAGCGCGTCAGGAGATCGTCGAGGTCGCGTGACATGTTGATGCTGGCGGCCACATCGTAGAGCACCTCCAGGGTGTGCGACTTGTCCTCCAGCCGCCGTGTCTGGATACCGACCTCATCGCGCATCTCGCGGGTGAGGCGCTGCAGCTGCTCGGTGAGGCTGTTCACGTCCCGGGCCAGTTCGGCGAATTCCCCGCTGGCCGGCACCGGGATACGCGCGGCAAGGTTGCCGCCGCGGACGCGCTGGGCCCAATGGCGCAGGTGGAACAGTGGCGCGACCAGGTGGTGATAGATGACCACGGGGACAGTCAGCGTCGCCAGAAAACCCATCCACAGCACGAAGGACTGAACCACTAGGTGGGGGATCGACGACCAGGTGGTGAAGATGATCCAGGCGTTCATGCCCAGGCCGATCAGCAGGGCTACGCCGATCACGGCCAAGGGCAGGAACATGTGGTTCTTCATCATGCCCCGTGCCTTGTGACGCCAGCCTTTTCCCGGTCGGATCAGCCAGTTGGCCACACCTGACGGTCCGCGCGGCGGCGGCGTCCTCACAGAAATCTTCATGTGGCATCCTCCTCCGGCAGACCACGGTGCCGGTTGCCTCGCTGACGGTGGTGGCTCCCGGTTGTGAGAGAGCCCCGCTCCTGTTGTCGGGCCCGCGGGATCCAATTCGGATTGACGGGCAGGCCATCCTCCGCGGCTCCGATACTACGCTCCAGTCTCCGAGTCAAGTATTCGCAAGTCAAAGTTTTTTATCAAAGACAGGGCTTTTCCCTTTTCCCGGTTGATGACTGCATCGGCATCGCGCCCGGCGTTGGGATGGACACCCTGGGCCGGCGCTGGAGGATCCCGGAAGCGATCCGGCGGCCGGTCACAGCGTCCGCAAGAGCCGTTTCTCCCGTCACCGGTGCAGGCATGGGGGCAGGGAGGCCATTGGCTGATCGACGGGTTGAAGGATGTTTCGCTGGGTCGGGCGTCAGCGCCCGGCGTGCATGTGGTTTGATGCATGCCCCAAAGCACCCGTCATTGGGCGCGAATTGTAGCCCAATTTGCGTCTACAGCATCAGTTTGCGCAGTTCCAGCGACTCGGAACTGATCGCCCAGGCTTCGGCGAAGCGTTCGGCGGCGGTCCGGTTGCCCGCGGGATCGCGCCGTTCCGCCTTCAGACCCACTCGACCCTTATGTTGCACGAGGTAGAGCCAGGCGGTCCGGTCCACCACCAGCAGCAGGCTCGCGGGGGTGTCCTGCGCGGGGGCGAGGCAGCGCACCGAGATCGCCGTCGTGAGGCGGGTAACGGTATGCGTGAGCTGTGGATGCGCGCTCTTCAGGCTCAGGTCGTCGTCGATCAGCAGACGCAGATCGGCATGTCGGGTGCGGCGCGCCACGCGCGACATTGCGGCCCCCAGTTCAACCCCTGGCAGAGCCGTGAGCAGTCGGCTGCGGGTATGCACCCAGATTCTCCGGCGCGCCGATTCGAGCAGGGCGTTGACCTCCACACCAGCCCGCTCGAGTTGGTCCTCTACCGTGTCGCCAATCCGCTCTTCCGACACCGGGACTCCCATATCGTCGGTTTCAGCCGGCCATGGCCATGCTTTTCTTCAGACGCCGAAGCATGCGCTGATGCGGGATGCCGGCGTCCTCGAAGATATCACTGATCACGATGAACCCATGCGGCGCGTAAAAACCGCGGCGCCTGAACTGGGCATTGAGCCAGACCTCGTTCCAGCCATGGGCCTCCGCGGCGGCGATGGCATGGTGCAGCAGACGGGAGCCGATGCCCCGTCCCCGATGCGCCTTGATGACCGCCATTCGGCCGATCTGCCCACTGGGCAGGAGGCGCAGCGTGCCCACGGGCTCGTCCAGTTCCGTGAGTGCCAGCCAGTGGAGGGCGCTGGAGTCCATGCCATCGAACTCCAGGTGGCGCGGCACGTTCTGTTCCTTGATGAAGACATCACAGCGTACGGCCTCGAGGGCCTTTCTGTCGGCGGGCCAACTGGCCTCGCGTATCCGGATTCGGCTCATTCCTGTCTTTCCTTGGCGGGGGGCAGCGGGATACGCCGCTGCCACGATTAGGTCGGGACCAATCAGGTCGCCGGCATGCCCCCTCACAGGCGGCTTTCCACGAGTGTAGTGCGTGCCGGCGGAATCTGCAGGTCTCCCGCCCCGCCGAAGGCGTGCCGGGTCAGCGCAGATCCATTCTTTCAGGCTAACAGGTCATTGCGAAAGCTTGATGACAGGGGCTCCCGCGGGTCGAGCCAGATGCCGAAATAGGCCCGGGCGAAATCCACGCCCGGGACCCGGACCAGTTCTTCCCCGTTCAGCAGCAGCCGGGTGCCGTAGTCGGGGTGATATTCCAGGGCATAGCGATCTCCCTCCTGGACGTCCTGATAGGCGGCGTTGAATCTCTCCAGACGTTCGGCCAGGGCCATAAGGACCTCCGGGCCCAGCTGTTTCTCGATGAGGGTGGTGCTGCTCTTGCGGAAGTCATCGGCGCTGATGTTCAGCAGGTAGTGCAATTCCAGCCGCTTGGGTACATCGGCCTCCAGGATGTCGGCGCCGGCCACGTCGGCGGGCGCGTAGAGCACACCTGCGTAGACGCGAAAGATCACCGCGTAACGGAAGAGGCCGCCACCGCGCAACGGGATCTCGTTTTCGCCGATGGCGACCGCGGGCGCGAATTCGATCCCGGAGACGCGCACGGAAGCCGATGCCGGTACGCTGAGGAGCAGACAGAGGAGCAGTGCGGTGAGTGATACCGCCGGATAGCGGGCGAAAGCGGGGGTCATCAGGTGCCTCCTGTATGGGCGGGGGAAATGCCGTTATCTTCGGCGCGCGCATCGATCCGCTCGCGCAGGGTGCGCTGGGTTCGCTCGTCGAGCGGAAAGGTCCAGACCAGCCCCATCGCGGCCAGCTTGAACAAGACCGGGAGGCCGGCGTAGGCCAGTGCGAGGACGAGCAGCGCCTCGGGGGCGTTGCCGCCATCGGTGGAGAAGCCCACCGCCCCAAGCAGCGGGAAGGTGATGCCGACGGCAAGCGCCAGGGCAAGCTTCGTGGCCATGCCCCACAGCCCGAAGAACAGTCCCGCGCGCTCGCCGCCGCCCTCGGCGGTATCCTGATCGATCACATCGGCCTGCATGGCAGCCGGCAGGGCCAGGTCTACTCCCAGGCTCAGGCCGGTCAGCACGGTGATCAGGTAGAACCAGGCGACATCACCGGCCCCGAGCAACGGAACCCAGATGAAGAAGCCGCTGGCGAGCAGCATGGAGAGGGTCCAGACACGGTGCTTGCCCAGTCGTCGCGCCAGGAACAGCCAGGCGGGGAGGGCGGCGATCCCGACGCCGAAATACACCAGCAGCAGCGGTCCGGCGTGTTCCGGAGCCTCCAGCACATGCGTGATGAAGAGCAGAAACAGGGTGGCGGGGATGGCATTGGCGGTGCCGTTGAGGACCCAGGCCAGCACCAGGCGCCGGAACGGACGGTTCTGCCGTAGCAGGATCAGTCCATGCCGCCACGCCACCGGCGCGAGCCGCCCCGGTCGTTCGCGTACGGCCAGCAGCAGCACCAGCAGCGCCAGCGGGAGCAGCCACCAGAACAGCGTCGCCAGCGCGCTCAGGCTGGCGCCGGCGTCGTTCTCCAGTCCGAGTACCGCGGGCAGGGATGCCGCGACGACGGTGCCGGCGACCACGAATCCCTCGCGCCAGGCGCTGATGCGCGAGCGTTCGTGATAGTCCGTCGACAATTCCGCGCCCCAGGCGAAATAGGGCAGAGCGAACAGGGTCCAGCCGAGGTAGACCAGGGCGCTGAAGAAGAACAGGTAGGCCGCACCGACTCCATCGGCCGGACGGAACAGCATCTCGACCGAAAAGAGCAGCAGCGGGGTTCCAATGACCATCAGGGCGCGTCGCCGGAAGGGTCCGCGGATGCGATCCGAAAGGTGCCCCACCAGCGGGTCGGTTACGACGTCGAAGAGACGCGCGGCCAGCAGGATGAAACCGACCATGGCCAGCCCGATCCCGGTGAATTCGGCGTAGAAGGTCGGCAGGAACACGAACAGGGGCAGGCCCAGGATCGCCATTGGTAGCCCCGGTGCCCCATAAGCGGCCAGTCGGCCGCGCGTGATTGCGGTCATCTCAGGTGGGGCGTTCCAGGATGGCCTGCATCAGATCGACCCGGCGGGTGCGGAAACCGACCTCGCAATAGGCCAGGTAGTAGCGCCACATGCGCAGGAAGGATTCGCCGTAGCCGAGGGCCTGGATGATGTCCGAGGAGCGCCGTACCTCCTCGAACCAGCGCCGCAGGGTGAGGGCATAGTCCATGCCGAAGAAGTCCTGCTCCAGCCGAGTCAGCCCGGAGGCCTCGGCGACCGCATTGAAGCGGGGCACGGGCGGCAGCATGCCCCCGGGGAAGACATAGAGCTGGATGAAATCCGCGCTTTCCCGGTAACGGGGGAAGACCTTCTCGTCGATGGTGATCACCTGCAGCGCGGCGCGGCCGCCCGGGCGCAGGCATTCCCGCAACTTGTCGAAGTACGTGGGCCACCACTCCTCACCCACCGCCTCGAACATCTCGATCGAGACGATGTGGTCGTATTGGTCGCTCAGGTCCCGGTAGTCCTGCAGACGCAGCTCCACTCGGTCGGACAGGCCGGCGCGCGCCACCCGTTCGCGCGCATAGTCCAGTTGTTCCTGCGACAGCGTGATTCCCGTGACCCGGTAGCCCTGGCGGGCGGCGGCCTCGGCGAAACCGCCCCAGCCGCAGCCAATCTCTAGGATATGCGCGCCGGGCTCGGCATTCAGCCGTTCCAGCAGCCGCAGATATTTACGCTGCTGCGCGGTCTCCAGCGCCTCGTCACCCTTGCTGAACAGGGCCGAGGAGTAGGACATCGATGAGTCCAGCCACTGCCGGTAGAACTCGTTGCCCAGATCGTAGTGAAAGCGGATATTGGCACGGCTCCCGCGCCGGCTGTTGCGGCGGAGGCGGTGCCGGAGGCGGTCCAGCTGTCGTTGCCAGGCCGGTCGCTCGGCGAGGCGGGCAAGCGGGGCCTCGTTGTCCGCAGTGAACTGCATCAGCGCCTGCAGGTCCGGGGTGTTCCAGTCGCCGGCGATGTAGCCCTCCGCGAAGCCGATTTCGCCCCTGCGCAGCAGGCGGAGCAGGGCCCGCCAGGGACGCCGGAAGTGCCAGACGGCCTCGGCGCCGGCCCCGGAGCCGCGCAGCACGATGCGGTTGCCGGCAGCGTCGATCAGGGTGAGTTTGCCACGCTCCATGGAGCGGAGGGCACGGGCGAGCCAGCGCAGAGCCAGGGACGGGCCGCCTTGGCCTGCCGCGGTCTCGATGGCGACGAAGGAACCGGGTTCGGCTGACATCAGCTGACCTCCTGTGCGGGTGGTTTGGGCTTCGGGTGGTACCGTCCACCGCGTAGCCAGATCTTCAGTGCCTGCCAGTGAATCAGGACCATGATCTTCGCGGTTGCCCAGGGCATGGCAGCGAAGGTGCGGAGCAGGTTGCGGTCGCTGAACTCCCGGGCCTGCCCGGATTGGGTTGCGACCAGCATCAATTCGTTGTTCTGGTATTCCTGGATGCCGATGCGCAGGCTCTCGCCCGGTTCGCCCAGCCGGAAGGCATAGAAGGGCGTCATGTCGATGAACGGGGACACATGGAAGCGCTTCGGCTTGGTCGCCCGCAACGGCCAGTGGATCGGCGCGCCATCCTCGTGCAGCAGGTAGTGATGGTGTTCGCCAAAGGTGTTGCGCACTTCGAGCAGCACGGCCCGCGGCAGGCCGTCGCGATGTTCGCAATACCAGACGCTGAGCGGGTTGAAGGCATAGCCGAGGATGCGCGGCATCGCCAGCAGGCGGATGCGGCCTCCGTCCAGATGCACGCCGTGTTCCGCGAGGCGAGCCTCGATCCAGGGACGCCAGGGGCTGCCGTCCCGGCGCCCGTGGTCGCGGGTGTACAGGCTGAATAGGTTGAACCGATTCAGCGAGAACCAACGGTGGTCGCGGGCCAGGGCATGCAGCCGGTCGATGTCGAACAGGGCACTGACGATCCGGTAACGGAAGCGGTACCGCACCGGGAACAGGCGCTGGTGCATCACCTGGCAGGGGTAGATCTGCGCGGCATTCATCAGGCGGCCCTGGAGACCTCGGCCGGCGCGGTGGGCGGCTCGCGGAGATCGCGGCCTGCCTCCTCCCAGGGGGGAGAGACACCGAGCCAACGGGCGACATCGACGGCCGAACGGATGCCGTCCTCGTGGAAGCCGAATCCGGTCCATGCCCCGGCGATGTACACTCCGTTCAAGCCCTGGATGTCGCCCAGACGCGCCTGTGCCTGTACCGCCGCCGTGTCCAGCACCGGATGCCGCCAGTGGTATTCGCCCAGCACGGTGGTGGGGTGGGGTTCGCGCCAGGGGTTGAGGCTGAGGATGTAGTCCTTGCGCCGCTCGAGCCGGTGCAGACTATTCATGTAGTACGAGACCGAGACGCACTGTTCGTCCACGCCCTGCTGCCGGGTCAGGTAGTTCCAGGACGCCCAGACGCGCCGGGATTCCGGCATCAGGCGCGTGTCCGTGTGCAGCAGCGCGCGATTGGCCTGGAAGCGGCAGGCGCCCAGCAGGGCGGCCTGCTCCGGCGTCGGGGTGGCCAGCATGGCCAGGGCATCGTCGGCGTGGCAGGCGAAGACCACCGCGTCGAAGAGCTCCGTGCCGTCCGCTGTGGTCACCCGCCAGCGGCCTCCTACCTGCCGGACTTCATTCACCCCTGAATGACGCACCGTACCGGGGTGCAGCCGTTTTGCCAGGCGGTCCACGTAGGCGCGGCTGCCTCCGACCACGGTGCGCCATTGCGGGCGCCCCTCGATGTCGAGCAGGCCGTGGTTGTGGAAGAACTCGAGGAAGCCGCGCACGGGGAAGCCGCGCATCGTGGCCGCCGGGCAGGACCAGATGGCGGCGGCCATGGGCAGCAGGTAGTCCTCGGTAAAGCCGCGGCCAAGGCGGTGTTCGGCCAGGAACTCGCCCAGGGTCGCTTCGCCGACCCGCTCTTCCGCGAGGAGGCGCTTGCCCAGTCGGTTGAAGCGCAGGATGTCACTGACCATCTTCAGGAACCGCGGGCGGATGAGATTGCGGCGTTGCGCGAAGAGCGTGTTCAGGTCGGTGCCGGCGTACTCGATGCCGCCCGGCTGCAACGAATACGAGAACGACATGTCTGTCGTTTGAGTGGGCACCTGCAACTCCGCGAACAGGTGGGTGAGCAAAGGATAGTTGCGTTCGTTATACACGACGAACCCGGTGTCGATTTGCACCGGGCCCTGCGGGTCGGGGATTTCGACGGTGTGCGCGTGGCCTCCCAGAACCGTTTCGGCCTCGAAGAGTCTTACCCCGTATCGCTGCTGCAGCAGCCAGGCCGCAGACAGGCCGGCAACGCCCCCGCCGATGACAGCGATCTTCTGTTGTTTTTCCATGATATCCCTGCTTGCCCTGTGCACTTGGCAATATTTATACACGAGTTGTACAATACCTGTAAATACCCAGCCGAAGGAGTAAGCCCGTGTCCATCGTTCGCGCCCTGGCCCTGACCCTCACCGTGTTCTCCGCCGGCGTTGCCCAAGCCGCGTCCTGCCCGCAGAGTCTCGATTTCGAATTGCGGCCCCTGACCGGGTCCGAGCCCGTACGCCTGTGCGAGGAGTACCAGGGCCAGGTGCTTCTGGTCGTGAACACCGCCAGCAAGTGCGGCTTCGTGGGGCAGTTCGAGGGCCTGGAGAAACTGGATGCGGAGCTGCAGGACCAGGGCTTCCGGGTCCTGGGCTTTCCCTCCGGCGATTTTCTGAACCAGGAATATGCGGATGAGGAGCAGATTGCCGATTTCTGCCGCTCGACCTACGGCGTTCAGTTCCCGATGTACGAGAAGGTCAACGCCTCCCGCCGCGGCGCACAGCCGGGTACGTTCTATCACTACCTGGGAAATGCCGCTGGCGAGTTTCCGAGCTGGAACTTCCACAAGTACCTGATCGGCCGTGACGGCGAGGTACTCGCGTCCTTCGGGACGCGGGTGGGGCCGGAAGATCCGCGCATCCGGCAGGCCATCGAGGCGGCACTCTGATGGCCGCCTGGCCCGAGGACGTCGCGGCGGCGCTGGAGCGCCGCGAGGTCGTTGCGATCACCTCGGGCATCACCGATCTGCGCGAGGCCGAGGCATTGCTCGAGCAACGCTTGCCGGGACGCTGGCAGCGTATCGAGTGGGGCATGGGTTCGGCCGCGAACCGGGGGCGGTTCCACGACCTGCAGGAGGCGTCAGGTTTTCACATGCTGCCGATGTTCATCGGCCGCGATGGCGTCATCGGTGGCTTGACCGAACTGCGTGGGTTCCTGCTGACCCAGGGGGAGGGAGGTGCCAGCCAGCCCGCGTCCGCCTCGGGGAACGCACCTGCACCGCTGCTGCATCTCCTCGGGTACGCGGGACTCATCCCATTTATCTTCTTCGGTGTGGCCGCCTGGTTCGGTTCAACGCACTGGCAGGCTTTCTCGCTGCATGCGCTGGGCGTTTACGGGGCGGTCATCCTTTCCTTCCTCGGTGCGGTGCACTGGGGTCTGTTCCTGCTCGATCGCAGCCATCGGGTCCTGGGTCAGCCCGCACCGATCTGGGCCGTGATCCCATCGGTCGCCGCCTGGGCCGCCTTGCTGCTGCCGACGGTTCCCGGCCTGACCGTATTATTACTGTTGTTCGCGCTGGTGCTGTGGGTCGATCGTGACAGCCTGCGCCGCTTCCGCCTGCCACCCGGCTATATTCAGCTTCGTGGGTATTTGACCCTGGGTGGGACCGTTTCCCTACTATCTGGCATTTTCGCCAGCCTGACCGCGTAGTGAAGGCTGATGCCGACTAGCTGCCGCCAACTGAGGAGGTCGTAATGACCGCTGCAACCCGCTCGATCAACATCAATGTCAACAAGAATACGGCTGGCGAAGGCGCCGCCCCTCTGGCCAGTGTCGACTCCATGGCCGCGCACTACCGCGAACTGCTGGACGGCCTGGGAGAGGACGTCCAGCGCGAGGGTCTCGTCGATACGCCGACCCGCGCGGTCAAGGCCCTGAAGTACCTGACGCGTGGCTACCATCTCGATCTCGAAGAGATCGTGAACAACGCCCTGTTCGCATCCGACAACGATGAGATGGTGCTGCTCAAGGACATCGAACTGTATTCGCTCTGCGAGCATCACGTGTTGCCAGTCATCGGCAAGGCGCACGTTGCCTATCTGCCCAACGGTCGGGTGATCGGCCTGTCCAAGATCGCACGCATCGTGGACATGTTCGCCGCCCGGCTGCAGATCCAGGAGAACATGACCCGTCAGATCGCGGAGGCGATCATGAAGGTCACGGAGGCCCGCGGTGTGGGTGTCGTCGTCGAGGCCAGGCACATGTGCATGACCATGCGCGGCATCGAGAAGCAGAATTCCTCGATGACGACATCCGTCATGCTCGGCGCCTTCCGCGAGGATCCACGAACACGGGAGGAGTTCCTGGACCTGATCCGGCGCTGATCGCCGCGAACTTGGGCCGGTTGCGGCTTGGGGCACGTCTGGGCCATCCAGCGGGCCGGCCCGGGCGTGGTAACGGGTGTACTCTATGGAACCGTGAGGGAGTCCGGCCCGGGTTTGTTCGTGTGCCCAGCGGCGCAAATGCCTTTTGTGCCGCCCGGAATGCATCCCCCGTGTTTGCCGACCCCGGGGAACCCTGGGGCTGCTGCGACGATCGAAACTGTGCGGCGTCCTTCGTTCTTAGTGCCCACCCATGGAGAAAGGCGATGATGAGAAACAGGCTCCTCAGGCAAACTGCCGTGGTGGCGGTGGCGGCGCTTGGGCTGGCAGGCCTGGGACACGCGCAGCCCCTGGGTTTCGGCGATATGATGAGCCCCGGCAGTTGGTTCGGCGGTGGCGCCGATCGTGACCGTGTCGACGGGCGTTATGGCCCGCCGGTCTCCTATGGTGAGCCCTACGGCCAGCAGCATTATGGCCAGGATCCCTATGGCCAACAGCGTTATGGTCAGGATCCCTTTGGCCAGGATCTCTACGGGCAGCAACTCTACGGCCAGGATCCCTTCGGTCAACAGACGTTTGGTCAGCAGCCCTACGGCTATTCGCCCTACGGTCAGCAACCGTATGGGCAACCCGGCCTTCCCTCCGAGTACGGGATCGGCCAGCAGCGCTTTGGTGCCCCCGTCTGGGGCTACGATGAACCGTCCTATGGACCTCACGGTCGCCGGCATGAAGAACCGCGAGGGATGGACGAGTGGGCGCAGCAGAGGATCCGGGAACTGGAGCAGCGCATCGAGGAACTCGAGCGCCGGCAGCACGAAGGCCGACGCCACCAGCCGCCCGATTTCCAGCAGCCGGAATATCCGCCACTGCGGTGATCGGCCACCCCGCCCCGCCCGTTACCGTATCAGCGAGGCAGATGAACCCATGGCGGCACTTCCGCGTACGGTCTTTCTCATCGCACTGCTGGGTGCAATGATGCTGTTGATCTCGGGACCCGGCGCACGGCTGGGGCTCTGGGAGTTTGCGACGGGCTTCCAGATGATGCGTTGGGCGACCTTCACGGGTTTCGCGGCCCTCGCGCTGACGCTGGTGCTTGTGCTGGTGCCGACCCTGCGCCGCCGCGGAGCGTTCTGGTGGGGTGGGGCGCTGGTCCTGGGCCTGGTCAGCGTCTATGTTCCATGGCAGGCGCTGGAGCAGGCACGTCAGGTTCCGCCGATACACGACATCACCACCGACACCGCCGATCCTCCGGCGTTTGTCGCGATCCGGCCACTGCGGGCGGCCGCGCCGAACCCGGTGGAGTACCCCGGAGAGGAGGTGGCCCGTCAGCAGGAGGAGGCCTATCCGGATGTCCGCAGTCATTATCTGGACCAGCCACCCGCCGAGGCCTTCGAGCGTGCGCTGGAGACCGCGCGGTCCATGCGCTGGGACATCGTGGACGTCGAGCCGGACGAGGGACGCATCGAGGCCACGGCGACGACCTTCTGGTACGGTTTCAAGGATGACGTGGTCGTGCGTGTGACCCCGAGAGGAGAGGGCAGCCTGGTCGATGTGCGTTCGGCCTCACGGGTTGGGCGCAGTGACGCCGGCACCAATGCAAAACGCATCCGTACTTACCTGGATAGGCTGGCGGACGGCGGGTGATGATGCGGAACCGGGCGCCGTAACCCCTTTCTCCGGAGTGTATGATTTTCACTCTGGACGATGGTTGCGCGCAGGCGAGCCGAACGGCAGGGAGCCGCCTCCGGCGTTAGGATGGGTTGCAGGTCCTTTCGGCTTCTGGAGCGAGTCAGGATGGAAGACACCAAGACGCAGGATCGCGAACCCGACACCTGGCACGGCCTCGATCCGGAGGAGGCTGAGCAGAGGATGGGCGGCAGGGAAGAGGGCCTCAGTGAGGAGGAGGTCGCCGAACGTCGCGAGCGTTACGGACCCAACCGCCTGCCGGCACCCGAGGCGCGCGGACCCCTGCGCCGGTTCCTGGCCCAGTTCAACAACCTCCTGATCTACGTACTCATCGGTGCCGCCACGGTGACCGCGCTGCTGCAGCACTGGATCGACACTGGTGTGATCCTCGCGGTGGTGCTGCTCAATTCCGTCATCGGTTTCATCCAGGAAGGCAAGGCGGAAAAGGCCCTGGAGGCGATCCGCGACATGCTCTCGCCCAACGCCTCGGTGATCCGGGGCGGGGAACGAAGGACCATTCCCGCCGAGGAACTGGTGCCCGGCGATCGGGTGCTGCTTGAGGCGGGTGACAAGATCCCCGCAGACCTGCGTCTACTCCGCGCGAAGGGCCTCCAGGTACAGGAGGCCGCGCTGACCGGCGAGTCCGTGCCGGTGGAAAAGCGGGTGGAGGCGGTGGCCGAGGATGCCGATCTCGGGGACCGTTTCTCGATGGCCTATTCCGGTACCCTCGTGACCAGCGGGCGGGGCACCGGCGTCGTCGTTGCGATCGGTGCGGACACGCAGATCGGGCGCATCAGCACCATGCTCTCGGAGGTCCAGACCCTGACCACGCCGCTGCTCAAGGCCATGAACGTTTTCGCCCGGTGGCTGACCGTGGCCATCATCGGTTTCGCGACGCTGGTGTTCTTCTTCGCATTCGTGCTGCGCGACTTCAGTGCTGTGGACAGCTTCATGGCCTCGGTGGCCCTGGCGGTCGCAGCCATCCCCGAGGGCCTGCCCGCCATCCTGACCGTGACCCTTGCGATCGGTGTGCAGCGCATGGCAGGACGCAACGCCATCATCCGACGGCTGCCGGCCGTGGAGACCCTGGGTTCGGTATCGATCATCTGTTCCGACAAGACCGGCACCCTGACCCGCAACGAGATGACGGTCCGTTCAATCGTCCTGTACGAGGCGGATTACGCGCTGAGTGGGGTCGGCTACGACCCCCGCGGTGGCTTCGAGCGAGACGGCAGGGAGGTGGAGCCGGACGAGGCTCCGCTGCTGATGGAGGCCCTGCGCGCCATGGTGCTGTGCAACGACGCCACCCTGCGCGAAGAGGACGGCGAATGGGTGGTGGACGGGGATCCGATGGAAGGCGCCCTGCTGACTGCGGGTCGGAAGGGCGATATCGATCCGGCATTCGAGAACCAGTCATGGACCCGCACCGATGTGATCCCGTTCGAATCCGAACACCAGTTCATGGCGACGCTGAATCATGACCACGAGGGGAATGGTCGCATCTATGTGAAGGGTGCCCCGGAGCGCGTGTTCGAGATGTGCGATTCGGTGCGCACCGCCGAGGGGAAGAAGGCGCTGGATCGGGACCAGTGGCTGGAGCGCGTGAATGACCGGGCCGCCCAGGGGGAACGCGTGCTGGCGGTGGCCTATCGCTCCACCGAGAGCGACAAGGGCGACCTGCGCTTCGACGACGTGGGCAAGGATCTGGTCCTGCTCGGTCTGTTCGGCCTGATCGATCCGCCGCGCGACGAGGCGATCAAGGCGGTGGCCGACTGCCAGTCGGCCGGTATCACCGTGAAGATGATCACCGGCGACCATGCCGGTACCGCGCAGGCCATCGGTAAACAGCTCGGCCTGGAACGTGCCGACAAGGTTCTGACCGGTCGCGATCTCGAGGCCATGGACGACGCCGAGATGAAGAAGCGGGTGGTGCAGGTCGATGTGTTCGCGCGCACTACGCCGGAACACAAGCTGCGGCTGGTGCAGGCCCTGCAGTCCCACGGGTATGTGGTCGCGATGACCGGCGATGGCGTCAACGATGCCCCGGCGCTGAAACAGGCCGACGTCGGGGTGGCGATGGGGCAGAACGGCACCGAGACCTCGAAGGAGGCGGCCGAAATGGTGCTGGCAGACGACAATTTCGCCTCAATCGCCAATGCGGTGCGCGAGGGCCGTACCGTCTACGACAACCTGAAGAAGGCCATCACCTTCCTGCTACCCATCAACGGCGGTGAATCGGGATCGATCATCGCGGCGATCATGTTGGGGCTGGCCCTGCCGATCACGCCACTGCAGGTGCTTTGGGTGAACATGGTCAGTTCGGTTGGTTTGGCGATGGCCCTGGCCTTCGAACCCGCGGAGAAGGACATCATGCAGCGCCCGCCGCGCCCCCCAGGCGAGCCGATTCTGTCCGGGTTCGTGATCTGGCGCATCGTGTTCGTCTCCATCCTGTTCCTGATCGGTATCTTCGGGATGTACACCTGGTCCATCGCCCAGGGGTTCAGCATCGAGATGGCCCGAACCCACGCGGTGAACACGCTGGTGGTGATGGAGGTCTTCTACCTGTTCAGCGTGCGCTCGCTGCGTACCCGCACTCTGTCCGTGACCGGCATCGTCGGCACCCGGGCCGTGGCGGTCGCGGTGCTGGTGGTCGTGTCGCTGCAGTTGATCTTCACCTACGCACCGTTCATGCAGTTCTTCTTTGACAGCCGCCCGATGGCGCTGCGGGAGGCCGGGATCATCCTGGGCGTTGGCATCATCGTCTTTGCATTGCTGGAGTTCGAAAAGGCCGTTCGCAACCGCTACGCCGCCTACCGCGACAGGGAGCAGCCCGCGCACTGAGGGCGGGGGACATGAACTGTGCAGTGGGAGGCCGCAATGCCGGGAAGGGAGGGCCGGCTCAGCGACCCGCACCTTCCGGATCCAGCCATTCCAGCAGGTAGTACAAGTACTGGCCCTCGGAAGACTTGGAAGGGCCGAGCACCCTGGCGGCAAATTGGTTGGCCGCAGGATCGGACTGCGCGAGGGCCTGTTCGCGGTCTTCGACGATCTGTACGCACCCGGCCGGGAAACGCTTGCGGGTGCGGCCGGGCATGTACACCACGGCGAAGTTGGGCGTCGAGACGCCGGTTTCCGGATCGGGGGGTACGAGGCCGCGCATTCAGGCAGGATAGCAGTCCCTCGTGCGCGTGCAACCGCGACCGGGAGGCATGTTGGGCAGTATCATCCGCGACTTCGATACCGGTTGAATCCCCCCTTGGACGCCTACCTGCTCAACGAAATCTTGATCGCGCTGCTGGTGGTGGCCTTTGCCGGCGCTGTCCATGGCACCTTTGGCCTCGGTTTTCCGATGGTGGCCACGCCGGTCCTGGCCCTGCTCACGGACGTGCAGACCGCGATCCTGCTGACCCTCGCCCCGAACATCGCGGTGAACCTGTGGAGCATGCTGCGTGGCGGCAACCTGCGCGAGAGCGTGGGGCGATTCTGGCCCGTGGCGGTGTGGATGCTGGTCGGATCGGCGATCGGGACCCTGATCCTGGTGGCGATGGATCCCAACCCCTTTCGCCTCCTCCTCGCGGCGGTGATTGTGCTCTACCTGATGGGCGATCGCCTGAAGCGGCTGGACTGGAGCTGGATTGCGCGTCATCCCCACGCCAGCGGAACGGGTGCGGGGTTTCTGGGCGGCTTGCTCGGGGGCACCGTGAACGTGGGCGGGCCCGCGTTGATGATCTACTTTCTGGAGTTGCGGGTGTCTCCGCTGGTGATGGTGCAGGCCATCAATCTGTCCTTCCTGCTCGGCAAGAGCACGCAGGCGGTCACCTTCGGCGTTCTGGGCGTGCTGACGCCGGCACTCCTGCTGTTGTCGCTGCCGCTCGGGGTGATGGCCCTGATCGGGCTTCGCTCCGGCATGTGGCTGCGCGACCACTTCTCCGCGGATGCCTACCGTGGCTGGCTGCGCGGGTTGCTTTGGTTCCTTGGGGCCCTGCTGGTGCTGCAGTTCTTCCGCGATCTCTAGTGTCCTGCAGTGCGTGGCCTTCGCCGGCCTTCGTGGACCAATTCCCCGAAACGTTGCAACAGCGCCTGGCTCTCGGGCGCCGGCCCGATCGCGGCCAAGAGTTTTTCGGCGGAGCGGCCCTGCTCGGCCAGGATTTCGTGGTAATACCGCACGAAGCAGGGAATGATCCGCTCGTCGAATTCCGGGTGGAACTGCACGCCCCAGGCGCAAGGCCCGAAGGCGAAACCCTGGTGCGGTTCCATCGCGCTGGATCCCAGCAAGGTCGCCTCCGGGGGTAGTTCTAGCACCGACTGACGGTGACTCAGCTGCGCCGGCAGCCGCGCGGGCAGGACCGAAAACAGGGGGTCGCGGGTGGCGGCCTCGGCCAGGCGGACCTCTACGGTGCCGACCTCGACGCCGCGCGGGTTGTAGTCGACGCGGCCCCCCAGGGCGTGGGCCAGCAGTTGGTGGCCGAAACAGATGCCCAGCACCGGGACCTCCTGCTGCACCGCCCCGACCAGCCAGTCCGCGGTCTTGCGCATCCACGGTGCCTGTTCGCTGACCATCGAGCCGGATCCGGTGATCGCGATGCCCGCGACCTCTGCGGGTTCCGGATAGGGCCCTCCGGCGGCGGTATCGATCACCCGAACCGCTTCGCGTTCCCAGCCCATCCCGGCGGCAATCCAGTCCTCGTAATCCCCGGGGATCGGATCCAGGGAATCGATCTTTCGACCAGTCTTCAGGATCAGCAGCGGTTTCCTGGCGGTCATCCCCTGAAGGCCTCCCGCGATGCCAGCCATGTTCTTTCCTCGGCCGTATTTTCCCGGCCGAGTGGGTCATTGCGGTGTGGAAAACGGCCGAAGCGACGGATGATCCCGCGATGGTGTTCGGCCCAGCGCAGGCTGTCAGTGATCCCCGCGTCTCGGTACAGTTGCACCGCGCGGTCCTGATCCGTCAGAGACTCGCTGTGCATGAACGGCAGGTAGAGAAATCCCTTGCGGATATCGTGCATCTGCTGGTCCCAGCCCTGCCGGATGGCGTGATCAGCCACCTCCCGGGCACTGGCTTCACTTGCGAAGGCCGTGGCCGTGCCGCGGAACATGTGCAGCGGGAACTGATCGAGCAGGATCACCAGCGCCAGCGCCCCCTCGGGCGTTTCCACCCATTGCTCCAGACGGCCCGCCGTGGCGTCCCGCCAGGCAGACAGGAATCGGTCGCGGATCTGCGCGTCGAATTCCGGGGTGGACCGGAACCAGAACGACCGCACGGGCTCCGCGAACCAGAAGTCCAACACCTCGGAATGCTGTGCCGTCATCGGCATGCTCCACCTCCCATCGGGAACCGTGATTGTAAACCGGCTCGGCCCTCCGGGGGTCGGACCAAGCTATGTCGTGGAAAAAGTTCTATTTTTGGTGGATTCTCGGTGCCTTTTTAGCCCTTAGAAGGCCTTTTTCGGGCTTAAAAATGCCCCCTCAAGGGTTACTGACTGGGGTTGCCCGGCTGTGTCAGTCCCGGGCGGGGAATACGCGGGCTTCGCCAGTCAACCGATCGATGGTGATGTCGATCTCGCAGTATTCCGCGTTCTCGTTCTCCGGCGTGGGATCGTCAGCGCAAGCGCAGCCTCCGAGGATGCTGGAAAAGAAGATTCCGGTCCGTAGTTGGATGGTGCCGGATGTCTCCGTCCGGCGGAGGATCATGACGCCGAGGTCATCGAGCAGGGCCGTGCTGCCGGCGGTGAGTTCCTTCTGCAGCCCAAGGGCATCCGGGCCCAGGGCCGAAAGCTCCTCCTTGAGCGCCGCCTCGAAGCCCGGTGTTCCGAAGGCGGCAAGGCTGCGCGTCAGTAGAGGCATCGAGTGACCCCTTGCGGATCCTGCACGAGTCTCACTCTGTCCACGGTGCGTCAGGCCTTCAGCGTCGGGTAGTCGGTGTAACCCTCGGGGCCGGCCATGTCCCCTCGGCGACGATCAGCCCGAAACCGGCGCGCTGCGCGTAATACTCGGCCATCAGAACATTGGGAACATTGTCCAGTGCACGGCAGCGGGTCAGTGGGGCCATGACCATCCGGTTCCCGAGTTCGAGCGGTCCAAGCCGTGCAGAAGAGAAGAGTTGCATGTCCATCGGTGCTGGATTCCTATACTGCGGCGGCCAGGACGTTGAGCGGCAAGAGTGCCATGCAGATCAGAAACAGACAGCCTTTCTTGGATCTCATGGATTCCCCCCTGTCGTGGATTCGAGGTGCTGTACGCCCCTTATGGCACGGATCCGCGGCCGGAGCCAAGGCCTTGGCAGCCGGATCTCCCCCATTGAACTCCAGGGGCCGGAATCGAACCAACCCGTTACGTACCAGCAGGGGAAAGAGGCGATGGCGCAGAGCGGATCGGGTGGCCTTGCCATGGATGAGGCCGGAGGTCAGCGGGTGACCGTGTTCTTCGACGGGGGGTGTCCCATGTGTCGCCGGGAGATTGCCCACTACCGCCGCCTGCAAGGGGCTGAGCGCGTGGACTGGCGCGATATTCACGCCGATCCCGACGCGCTCTCCGCTGCCGGGATTTCCTGGCAGCAGGCGATGGAGCGGCTCCATGTCCGGGATGGTACCGGGGTGCTGCGTACGGGCGCCCATGCCTTCGTCACCCTCTGGCGCGAGCTTCCTGGTTATCGCTGGCTGGCGCGGATGGTCTCTGCAATACCCGGTGTCGTTTGGGTCATGGACCGCATTTACACGGTCTTTGCCCGTTGGCGCTGGCGCCGACGTTGCCGGGATGGTGTCTGCGGGGCACCCTGATGATGCGGCAGATCCGTGTGCGAATCCTTGCCGTTCTGCTTTCCCTGGGGCTCTTCATGGTATCCGCGCCCGCGGCGGAAGGGTCCGAGGAGATCTTGGCGGATCTTTCTCAAGCGGGAACGGTACTCCTGCTGCGGCACGCACTGGCGCCGGGCACTGGAGATCCGCCGGGATTCCTGCTCGGGGACTGCTCCACCCAGCGCAATCTTTCCGATGCCGGGCGGGAGCAGGCCCGGGCACTGGGCGAACGCCTGCGTCAGGCGGGCATCGACCAGGCCCGGATCTACTCCAGTCGCTGGTGCCGCTGCATGGAGACCGCGGAGCTGCTCGATCTCGGCCCCGTGCAACCGCTGCCGGCGCTGGATTCGTTTTTCCAGGACAGGAGCCAGGGTGCTGCCCGTACCCAAGCCGCAAGGGATTTTCTGGAACAACTGCCAGCCGGGCCGACCGTGATCCTAGTCACTCACCAAGTGAACATCACGCGCCTGACCGGCCAGTTCACTGCCTCGGGCAGCGGGGTGCTGGCCCGGGTTCCGGCGCCGGGCGATGGCAACCTGGAGCTGCTCGGCTTCCTGCGTTGAAGAGGGTTCCCACGAGCTTGCACAACCTCGGGGTCGGACCACGGTAAACCATTAAATATTCGAGAAAAAAGCGGATAGGTCGCGCTGATTTCCGCCTTAGAGGCCCGTTTTCTGGCCTAAAAACGGCGGCGTAACGCCCAACCCGATGACTTGATGGGTGCCGGAAGGCCGTGTTCGGCGAACACGACGCTAATGGGCTCAAAAACAGGGTTTAAAACTGCCGTTTAAGACCAATTCGGGGCCCTTTCACGAGGGTTATTAGAGGGAAAATAGAGGGTTGCCTTGGTCCGACCCCGGTGAGCCCGGTGAGTCGTTTAGCGGAGGGTGGCGAAGGCTTCCAGGGCGGCTTCGCGGCTTGTCTTCAGGTCGACGACGGGCCCGGGGTAGTCGGGGGTCTTGCGGTCGCTTTTCCAGGGGGCGTGTATCTTGGCATCGGGGATGGCTTCGAGCTCGGGCACGTAGCGGCGCACGTAGGCACCATCCGTGTCGAAGCGTTCGCCCTGGAGCACCGGGTTGAAGATGCGGAAGTAGGGCGCGGCGTCGGCACCGCTGCCGGCAGCCCACTGCCAGCCGAGGGTGTTGGAGGCCAGGTCCGCATCGACGAGGGTGTCCCAGAACCAGCGGGCGCCGTGCAGCCAGTGCAGGCGCAGATTCTTGGTGAGCAGCGAGGCGACAATCATCCTCGCGCGGTTGTGCATCCACCCCGTCTGCCAGAGTTCACGCATGCCGGCATCGACGATCGGGATGCCCGTGCGACCGTGTTGCCAGGCCCGCAGGTCCCGCTTGGATTCGCGCCAGGGGAAGTGCCGGAAACGCGGGTTCAGGGGTTCTTCGGTGGTCTGCGGGAAATGGTAGATCAGGTGTTGGCCGAACTCGCGCCAGCCGAGTTCGCGGACGAAGTGCTCCGCACCGCCTGCGTCCAGGTCCAGGCCCGCCTCGCGCAGGGTCCATACGATCTGCCGCGGTGAGATCTCGCCGAAATGCAGGTGCGGCGATAGCCGCGAACTGCCGTCGGTGCCTGGCAGTTCGCGGCCCTTGGCATAGGCGCGGACGGAGCCCTCGACGAAGTCCTGCAGGCGTTCGAGGGCGCCTGCCTCGCCCGGTGTCCAGTGCGCGGCCAGGCCCTGGTCCCAACGGATGTGTGGCAGGAGATCGAGGGCCTCCAGGGGGTCGGATCGCGGCCAGGCACCGCCGGCGCTGCCGGCTGCATCGGGTCCAGGCAGGCGTGGCGGCGCCGTACCGGGGGCAATGTCGATGCCGGCCTTCCGGCAGGCCTTCCAGAACGGCGAGAACACCTTGTACGGGCCCCCGCTACCCGTGGCGATCTGCCAGGGCTCGTGCAGCAGGGCGGCATTGAAGCTGGTGGCCGTGAGGCCGGCCTCGCGCAGGGCCCTCTTGATCTCCTGGTCGCGGCGGATCACCGCGGGCTCGTAGAGGCGATTCCAGAAGACGGCGTCGGCGCCGGTCTCCCGCACCAGGTCCATAAGGGTCTCCTGGCTGGTTCCGCGGCGCAGGATCAGACGGCTACCGTGCTGCGCCAGGGCCTCCCCCATACGGGCCAGGCTGTGGTGCAGCCACCAGTTCGAGGCGGCACCGGGCTGCCAGGGTGCCTCTTCCTCTGGCGCATGGATGAACACCGGGATCACCGGCAGGCCACGCTGGACGGCCGCGTGCAGGGCCGGCTGGTCGGCCAGGCGGAGGTCGCGGCGCAGCCAGACCAGGGTCGCGGCCATCAGCGCAGGCGTACCATCGGCCGTACTGCTGTGAAGCCGCCGTCCACCGGCAGGATCTGTCCGGTGATCCAGCCGGACTCCTCGGACAGGAGCCAGGCGGCGGCGCGGGCCTGATCCTCGGCCTGGGCATAGCGACCCAGGGGATACTGGGCGGTGATCTGCTCCTCCGCACCCTTGGCGGCGAACAGGCGCTCGGTGGCACCGGTACGGGTCAGGCCCGGGGCGATCCCGTTGATGCGGATACCCTGGCCGGCATAGGTGGCCGCCGCAGCCGGGATGAGGCTGGCGACCGCGCCCTTGGCTGCCGCGATCGCCTCGTGGTTCGATACCCCGATCAGCGAGACGACGGAACTGAACAGAACCGCGGCGCCGGCGGGCTCCGGGGCCTTCACCCGTCCCTGCACCCATGCGCGGAGGGTGAAGAAGGCGCTGTCCAGGTTCGCCGCGAGGCAGTCCCGGTACTGGGCGTCGGTGGTGCGGTGCAGGGGGGCCAGCAGCGTGGTTCCCGCGCAGTGAGCCAGGTGCGTCGGCGCCTCGCCCAGTTTTTCCGTCGCTTCGGCGAAGGCCGACTGTGCGCCCTCCGGCCGGCTGACGTCGGCCTCGATCGCGAAGGCCTCCAGGCCGTCGGGCAGATCCGCCATGACCGCATCGAGCCGGTTGCCGTCACGGCTGACGAGGGCCACGCGGTAGGCGGTGGGTTCGATGGCGCGCAACAGCGCACGGCCCACCCCTCCGGTGGCGCCGGTGACGACGAGTGTGTGCTGGCGCATGGCCGACTCCTCTCTTTCTCTGGTTGAGCGATGTTCGCGGGCGACCGGGCCGAAAGTGTCGAGGGCTTCAGGATTCCCGGGTCTTCATGGCACTCGGGGATCCAGCAATTTCCGGCTCAGCGTGTCGGCTGCCTGCAGCGGACCGGCGGGCAGGGTGATCAGCTGGCGCGGCGTATCCAGCCCGGCCAGATCGGAAGCCCCGCTACCGGAGAGATAGGCGGGCACTCCTTCTTCGGAGAGCAGCCGGCGCAGGCGTTCGATGTCCTGGTCGTGGACGGAGCGCGACGGGGTGTGGATGACGATCGCGGGAGAACGCAGGTGCCCGGTCAGGGCCTGCATCGCGGGCGCGGTGATGATGTCCTGCAGCGGCAGGAGCCGCAGACCCTGCCGCGCGCTCGCCAGCAGGACCAGCAAGCCGCCAATGCGCCGATGACCCGTACCCAGAACCACGCAGGGACTGGGCGGTCCTTCGCAGAGCAACAGCGCCGAGCGCAATTGTTCCGTCAGCGACGCCAGCGCCCAGGAGGCGAAGACCGCCAGACGGGCCTCGACAGCCGCGTCATGGCGCGCCTTTTCGCGAAGCGCGGTGTAGGTCTCCAGAAACGCCATTTCGTGCACGCCCTCCCATCCATGACGCATCACCAGACGAGCGTAGGCACGCTCGAGTTGCACGGTGCTGAGTTCCCGCGTGGCCTCCAGCAGCGCCTCCGTGAGCGGGTCGAGCACGTGCGGCGCCACGCCGCCCGGGACGACTGGCATGTGCTCGTCGGGTATCAACACTCTAGTCGTCGACGGATGTTCCCGGCCGTTTTCGCCGGCGGGCGGCGCTGCGTGTTGCAGTACCCGTCCGACCTGGGAAACCGCTACGCCTTCGTCCAGCAGCGCCAGGATGCGCCGGATGTGTGCGATGTCTTCCGAGCTGTATAGCCGGTGCCCTTTTGGCGTTCGCAGCGGTCGGATGAGCCCGTAACGCCGTTCCCAGGCGCGCAGCGTGACCGGGTTGATGCCGGTCTCTGCGCAGACGTGACGGATCGGGAACAATCCATCCGTGGGGCGGATCTCGCTGTCGGTAGTGTTGAACATATCGATATTGTACAACAATTGTACACAATTGCCATGCCTCGACCCGACATGTTTTTGCGGGCCGACGCGGGCGTGGTCCAGCGGCGCCAAGGATCATCACCGGCGGCGACAATGACGGGCCGAGGGGAATTTTCCAGCGGTCCGGGGTATCCATCCACCATGGACCACAGCAAGGGGCAGGCAATGTCGAGGATGGATGGAGAGTTGGGTCACGCCACCCTTCGCGGGCGCGCACTCTTGGGCCTGGTCCTCGCCGGGTGTCTCTGGCTGGGCCTCGGTCAGCCAGAGGCGGCGGTCGAGTCGCGCTCCGCCATGGCGGCGAGTATCTCGCCCTACCTGCAGCTGCATGCCGACGATCCCGTGCAGTGGCGTGAATGGAGTCCCGCGCTTCTTGAAGAGGCGCGGGCCACGGGCCGACCGCTGCTGATCTCCAGCGGCTATTACGCCTGCCACTGGTGCCACGTGATGCAGGAGGAGAGCTTCAGGGACGCGGGGATCGCGGAACGCCTGAACCGCGACTACATCCCGGTGAAGGTCGACCGCGAACTGAACGGCCCGTTGGACCACTACCTCCTGGAATTCCTCCGCGCTACCCGGGGGAGCGCCGGCTGGCCACTGAACGTGGTGGTGCTTTCCTCCGGCGACGCCCTGGCCGGCGTCGTCTATGCCCCGCGCGATGACTTTGCCCGCTTCCTCGACGGGATCACGGCCCGACTGCGTCAGGACGGCGACGCACTGACGGCGCTGGCCAGGGAGGGCCGGCTGGAGCTCACCGCCCGCCTGCGCGAGGGCGAGCAGCCGCTGTCAGAGGCGCGGGCCGCGCGCCTGCCGCAGGTCCTGTGGATGGCCATGGAGCGTGAAGCCGACTTCCTCGGCGGCGGGTTCGGCGACCAGTCGAAGTTTCCACGTGCCCCGGCACTGGCGGGCCTGCTGCAGGCCCGGGAGGAGGGGCGGGCACCGCAGTGGGCCGACGAATTCCTGGAGGTGACCCTGGATGAGATGGCGCGCGCGGGGCTGCGGGACGTGATCGGCGGAGGCTTCTTCCGCTACTCCGAGACACCGGACTGGGGCCGGCCGCACTTCGAGATCATGCTGGACGATCAGGCCCAGTTGGCGCGGGTGTACCTGCGCGCAGGACGCCAGTTCGACCGCCCCGACTGGTCCGAGGTGGGGCGCGAGACCCTGGCCTTCGTGCTGCGCGAGATGGCTCTCGACGAGGCAGCCGCGTTCGCCTCCGGCTTGTCGGCACTGGACGACGCGGGCCGGGAGGGGGGTGTTTATCTTTGGACGCCGGGGGAGGTGGACGAAGCCATGCAGGGGCATCCTCGGCCGGATCTGGTCCGGGCCTGGTTCCGGCTGGAGGGCTCGCCGACCTTTGAAGGGGGCTTCCTGCCCAAGCACCGGGAGTCCCTCGATGCCCTGGCGGAGCGTTTCGGTCTGCCGCTGGACGAGGCCCGTGAGCAGGTCGCGCAGGGCCGGCGGTCGCTGCTGGAACACCGGCAGGCCCGCGGGTTGCCCCGGGATGAGAAGCAGCTGACCGGCCTGCACGGACTTCTGCTGTCCGCGTTTGCGGAACTGCGCGAAGACCCCGTGATGGGTGCTGCAGGCGAGGAACTCGCCAGTCGGCTTCAGGCCCTGGCGGCACGGCCCGTGGAGTTGTCGCAGCTGCTGGACATGCCGCGGGACGTGGCCGGCGAGGCCGATCTGTCGGATTACGCCTACCTCGCGCAGGGGCTGCATGACTGGGCCGTGGCTGACGGAACCGGCCGAGATGGCAGGGTCGCCGGATTGCTGGAGGTTGCATGGTCGGATTTCACGGATGCCGATGGCTGGCGTGCGGCGCGGGAACCGCCCCTGCCGGGCATGGTGGCGCAGCGTTTCCACGCCGCGGTCCACAATCCGTCGCCGACCAGCTTGATCCTGGCGCTGAGCCGGGACTACCGTGACCACAGCGAGGCCCTGTCCGAGCGGCTGGCGGCGTTCGACCTGCGGCCGGGTCGGGGCGTCGAGACCGGCCCGCAGGAGCACGCGCAGCTGATTCTCCTGGTCACGCGGGACTCAGCCCCTGGGTCCGCCGCAAATCGGCGATAATCGCTCTTTTGGATGGAACGGTGTGCAGTCTATGGCAACGGAAGGCGACAACGGCAGCGGTAAGGACTTCCTCGCAGAGTACAACGGGGGCTTCACCGGGATTCTGCATTGGCATCAACTCGACACCCTGTGGGAACGGCTGCGCGGGGATGCGGATGGCGCCTGGTACGTCTACGCGATAGGGGAGCCGCCGCCGGACCAGCCGGCCAAAGTCGGGCAGCTCGACCTGTTTATCGCCGAGATCGACAAGCTGCTGCGGGCAGAGCACCATCATGACTACTGTGGTGTGGTGTACGCTGACCGCATGGATGCGCCAGGCCTGGTCAAGATTTTCGACCCCAATCACCTCGGCTCCAGTTGCGGCTCCTCCGGAACCCGGGTCCTCCCCGGCTGGGTGCTGTCACGCCACCCGCCGGTCGATCTGCGGGCCGCGATGGCCCCGACACGCAGTCGCCGCCGCTGGTGGCAGGGCATCTTCTCCGACTGATCACCTGCCATCGAGGCGGCGCAGGCACTCCAGGTAGGCGGCTTCGTCGGGTTGGCTGCCGGCTCGTTGTGCCTCCCACAGCGCACGGCCCAGGCATTCGATCATCCGGTGTTCGGCCTCCATTGCGCCGTGGCGTGCACTGAGATGCCGGTGGATGTCGCGGATGCCGGTCGGTCGGTCGGTGGCGGCCTGCTCACGGATGCTGAGGTGCATCGCCAGGTGCAGGAAGGGGTTGCCCTGTCCCCCCTCGGGCGGAAACTCGGCGCTCAGTGCAGCTTCCCGGTCGGCCAGCAGATGGTGGCATTCGGGGTGTTCGCGGATGAGTGCGACGAGTGCGGCCTCCAGGGGCTCCAGGGGTTGGCCGCCGCGCGCCTTGTCCCAGGCCTGGATGAACTGCTCGCGAAGCTGGTCTCGGTTGCCGAACATGGGTTCTCTCCCGGTGCTGCTCGCTCAGCCGGCGCCGGCGGCGGGGGTCTTGTCGCGGTATTCGCAGAGATCGTGGATCACGCACTGGTGGCAGAGCGGGCGCCGCGCCCTGCAGGTGTAGCGCCCATGCAGGATCAGCCAGTGGTGTGCGTCCCGGCGGAACTCTGTGGGCGTGAAGCGCAGCAGCTTGCGTTCCACCTCCAGCGGCGTCTTTCCAGGAGCGATGCGGGTGCGGTTGGCCACCCGGAAGATATGCGTGTCCACGGCAATGGTGGCCTCCCCGAAGGCAGTGTTGAGAACCACGTTCGCGGTCTTGCGGCCGACGCCGGGGAGCGCCTCCAGCGCCACACGCTCGCGCGGTACCTCGCCGCCGTGTTCGCGGGTCAGGATCTCGCAGGTCTTGATGATGTTGGCGGCCTTGCTGTTGAAGAGACCGATGGTGCGGATATGGGACTTCAAGCCTTCCAGCCCCAGCTCCAGGATCGCCTCGGGCGTGTTCGCGACCGGGTAGAGTCGCCGGGTTGCCCGGTTCACGCCGACGTCGGTGGCCTGGGCCGACAGGATGACGGCCACCAGCAGCTCGAAGGGTGTGCCGTATTTGAGCTCGGTGGTTGGGGCTGGATCGATCTCGCGCAGGCGCTCGAAGATGGCGCGGCGTTTGGCGGCGTTCATGGGCGCTGGACAGTCGGCGTCAGCCGCCGCAGGGTGCCGAAGGTCCGCAACGCCGCTCGCCTGCCCGCGGGTTCAGACGTGCCGGAACAGGCCGACATCCGGGGGCGCCTCGCGCGGGTTCCCCTGGGCCTCCTCGCGCAGGGAGTCGAGCATGGCCTTGTGTTCTTCCTCCAGCTTGTGCATCGCATCGGTATCCAGCTTCGGCAGGATCACATTGCTGATGAATGAGCCGAGTTCGTCCATGCTGACGGGCCAGAACTTGTCGTTCAGGTGGAATGAGTGGCGGGCGTGGGTCCCCATCGGGTAGCTGCTGAAGCGCACACCCATCGTTGCCGAGAGATCGCTGTCCTCGGTCACGAAGTCCCTGGCGTAGTCGAACCACCATTTGTAGTACTTCTCCTGCAGCTCGTTGTTGAAGCCCTGATTCTCGAAAAAGGCCGCAATGGTGCCGCGCGGCGCAAGACCGTAGCGCGTGCCGCGCTTGCCGGCGAAGGGGAAGTGTCCAGCCATGCCATTCTCCTGCGATTGGGGACGTCGGGCCGCCGGCCCGAATCGGAACATTAAAGCATGCTTATTTTACGGCTGTGAGCACGGGATTCCGCGATGACCACAATCGCAACCGGGAAGGGCCGGGTTCAGTTGTGTGAGGGGGCGGGTTGGGCCTCGGGGGCGCCGGACGGGATGGGCTTCGCCTCGAGGCGCGCATCAATCAGATTCTTCACGGCGATCAGCAGACCCATCGCCAGGAAGGCGCCGGGCGGAAGCAGCGCCAGCAGGAAGCCGTGTTCCTGGGGGAAGATCTCGATACGCAGTTCGCGACCCCATTCGCCGAAGAGGAGGTGGGCATTGTCGAGGAGGCTGCCCTGTCCGACCACCTCGCGCAGGGCACCGATCGCGACCAGTACCCCGGTGAATCCGACGCCCATGGCTAGCCCGTCAAGCGCGGCACGGGGCACCGAATTGCGCGAGGCGAAGGCCTCGGCGCGGCCGATGATGGCGCAGTTGGTCACGATCAGCGGGATGAAGATGCCCAGCACCAGGAACAGGCCGTGGAACCAGGCATTCATCACCAGTTCGATCGCGGTGACCGCGGAGGCGATGATCAGTACATAGACCGGGATGCGGATCTCCGGTCGGACGTACTCACGCAGTAGTGAGACCAGCGAATTGGAAACCACCAGGGTGACGATGGTCGCGAGGCCGAGTCCGAGCGCATTGACCACGGTCCCCGAGATCGCGAGCAGGGGACACAGGCCCAGCAGTTGGACCAGCCCTGGATTGTTGGTCCACAGGCCCTCGCGGATGATGTCGAGATAGGTACTGTTCATGGGGTGGCCTCGACGGGTGGGGCGGGTACGGTCTGGATCTCCTGCACGGGTCCCGGCGGCTCGGTGGGATCGGGTATCTCCGGTGACGCGGAGTCGATGATCAGGATATCTTCCTCGATGGGTGGCGGTGTCGCCAGCAGCGTCTCCGAATTCTCCTGAAAATAGACCAGTGCACTGCGTATCGCCTGCACGACCGCGCGCGCAGTGATAGTGGCGCCGGTGAACTGGTCGAATACGCCGCCGTCCTTGCGCACCTGCCATTGTTCGAGCGGCGGGTTTCCGAGCGAGCGGCTGCGGAATCCGTGGATCCAGTCGGAGCGATCCGCCTCGATGTCGTCGCCCAGACCGGGGGTCTCGCGGTGCTGCGTGACCCGGGCACCGAGGACACTTCCGTCGGCACCGATTCCGATCAGCAGGTGGATGTTGCCGTTGTAGCCGTTGGGTGCGATCGCCGAGAACGCCAGGCCCACGACCTCATCGCCGCGGCGGGCAAACCAGGCCGGCAGGTGCGCTCCGCCGAGCCGCGGGTCGCTCAGCATGGCGTGATCCGCCACCGGCTGGTTGTCGTACTCCAGCCCCTCAAGGACCTGGGTGATGCGCATGCGGGTCATTGCGACCCGGTTTTCGGCGATGCGCGCCTCGGTACCGGAGTGGACCCAGGCCACGATGCCGGTCCCGGTTGCCGCGAACAGGCCGAGCAGCAGGGTGGTGATCACCATATCCCGGACGACGACCCTAGCCATGACGGTCAGGCGAGTGGCCGAAGATGCGCGGCCGCGTGTAATGGTCGAGCGTGGGCGCCACCATGTTCATCAGCAGCACGGCGAAGGCCACTGCGTCCGGGTAGCCGCCCCAGGTGCGGATCACGTAGGTCAACAGGCCGATCCCGGCGCCGAAGAGGATGCGCCCCGTCGGCGTGGTCGCCGCCGACACCGGGTCGGTGGCGATGAAGAAGGCACCGATGATCGCGGCGCCGCTGAACACATGGAAGGCCGGCGAGGCGAAGTAGTCCGGGTCGATCACCCAGAACACGCCTGCGACCGTCGCCAGGGTCAGCAGCATGGACACCGGGATGTGCCAGGTGATCACGCGCCGGTACAGCAGCCAGAGCCCGCCCAGCAGGAAGAGGTTGCCGGCCCATTCCCACTCGGTCTGCGAGAACGAGCCGAACAGGGGGCTTAGGGTGACTTCAGTCACGGTCTGCCCGCTGACGATGCTCTCGCGCATCATGTCCAGCGGCGAGGCGCGCGTGATTGCGTCCCATTCCATCCCATCGGGCAGTCGCCCGGTGAGGGTGGTCTGCAGGGTCTGCAGAAAGCTGAGCGAGGCATTGGTAAGGCCCTCCGGGGAGGGCCAGAGCGAGAGTTCGCGCGGAAACGAGACCAGCACCACCACGTAGCCGACCATGGCCGGGTTGAACGGGTTGTAGCCGAGTCCTCCGTACAGGTGCTTGGCCACCACGATCGCAAAGGCGGTCCCGATCAGCAGGACCCAGACCGGAGCCAGCGGAGGAATCGCCAGCGCAAAGAGCCAGCCGGCGAGGATGGCGCTGGAATCGCCGAGTGTCGCCATCACCGGTCGCCGGCGCGCGGCCACCATCAGCGCCTCGAACAGGACTGAGAACAGGATGGCCAGGCTCACGTTGACCAGCACGCCCCAGCCGAAGAACCAGGTCATGGCGAGGGTGCCCGGGACCAGCGCGTACAGGACCTGGCGCATGACGCCGCCGACGCTGTGGCCGGGAATCAGGTGCGGAGAGGTGCAGGTTCGAAAGCGCATCAGCCGTCGGCCCGCTCGCGGTCAGTAGGCGATGCTTCCTCGTTCGACTGTGCGCTCTTCTTCGCCCGTGCACGCTCGATGGCGCCGTCGATGGCGGTCTTCGTGTCCTGGTCGGTGTCCTTTTTGGCCAGCGCGGCCTTCTTGCGCGCAAGCCGCTCGGTCTTCTCCCGTTCCTCGCGTTCCTGTCGCAACTGCCGGAATTCGAAGCGTTCACGGGCGAGATCCGCTTTCTGGCGTTCCTTCTCCCGGCCCCAGATCTCCTGCTTGGCGAAGCGGTAATACTGGACCAGGGGAATGTTGCTGGGGCAGACATGGGCGCAGCAGCCGCACTCGATGCAGTCGAACAAACCGTAGTCCTGGACCGAGTCGAAGTCCTTGCCCTTCGCGAACCAGTACAGTTGCTGCGGGAGAAGGTTGGCCGGGCAGACGCGGGTACACTCGCCGCACCGGATGCAGGGCATCACCGGGCCCGGCGCCGTGGTGTCCTGGGGCCGGGTCGCCAGAAGACAGTTGGTCCCCTTGATGACCGGTACCGTGTCGTCGCTGATGGCGAAACCCATCATCGGGCCGCCCATGACCAGGCGGTCGACGCCGGGCGCGTACCCGCCGGCGGCCGCGACCAGATCGGCAAAGGTGGTGCCGATCAGGGCCTCGACATTGCGCGGTTCGCGAATGCCCGGCCCGGTGACCGTGACGATGCGCGAGATCAGCGGCTGTCCGTGCAGTACCGCGTCGCGTATGGCCTTCAGCGTACCCGTGTTCTGGCAGACGATACCGAGGTCCGCGGGCAGTCCGGCACTCGGGACCTCGCGCCCCGTCAGCACCTGGATCAACTGACGTTCACCGCCAGCGGGATAGATGCTGGGGATGGAGACGAGACGGATGAAGTCCGCTTCCTCGGCGCGCCGGGCTTCGGTCAGTGCGCGCAGGGCCTCGGGCTTGTTGTCCTCGACCGCGAACAGCACCCGCTCCGCGCCGAGGATGTGCGCCACGATGCGCGCGCCCTCCAGGATCGCCTCGGGGTAGCTGCGCATCAGGATGTCGTCACAACTGATGTAGGGCTCACACTCGGCCCCGTTCACCACCAGCGTGTGGATGCGCTTTCCGGCGCGCGGATTGAGCTTGGCCGCCGTCGGGAAGGCCGCACCGCCCATGCCGACGATACCCGCGGCGCGTACCCGTTCACGCAGGCTGCGTGCATCCCGTTCCCGCCAGTCGGGCCAGGCCGGCATGCGGCTGTCGCCCCATTGGTCGTGGGCATCGCATTCGATGACGATACAGGGCGCGCTGAGGCAGGACGGGTGCGGTATCGGGTGATCGATGATGTCCTTGATCCGGCCCGAGGTGGGCGCGTGCACATGCGCGCAGATGTAGTCCTTGGCCTGACTGATCCGCTGCCCCTTGAATACGTGGTCGCCGGGTTGGACCAGGGGCTCCGTCGGGGCGCCGATGTGCTGCGACAGCGGCACGTAGAGGTACTTCGGCACGCCCATGGTAAGCAGTGGCTGGGCCGTGCTTTCCGCCTTGTGGTCGGGCAGCTTCAGGCCGCCGTGGAAGCGATGCAGTTGCATGTGCGCATTCTATGGGAATCGCGGCCCTCAGGCGGATTCCTGACGTTTCCCTGTGACATCCACCCCCGCCCGGCGCGGCCGCTCGATCGGCGATGGTTCCGGCTGCGACCAGCGCCAGTCGGCGATATCCTGCTGCAACGGGACCATGAAGATGCAGTCGACCGGGCAGGGTTCGAGGCACAGTTCGCAGCCGGTGCACTCCTCCTCGATCACGGTATGCATCTGCTTGGCGGCGCCGACGATGGCGTCCACCGGGCAGGCCTGGATGCACAGGGTGCACCCGATGCAGGTCTGCTCGTCGATCACCGCCACCGCCTTTTCCCGGGTCTCGGCCTCGAGCGGCTTCGGGTCGCGGCCGAGCAGATCGGCCAGCGCCAGCACCGTGGGCTCGCCACCCGGCGGGCAGCGGTTGATGTCGGCCTCGCCGGCCGCAATGGCCTCGGCATAGGGCCGGCAGCCCGGATAACTGCACTGGCCGCATTGCGTCTGCGGCAGCAGGGAGTCGATCTGGTCTGCGATCGGGTCGCCCTCGACCCGAAATCGCTGCGCCGAATAGCCCAGGATCAGCCCGAAGGCGAGGGCGAGTCCGGCGATGGCAAGTATCGCGTGGAGCATGATCAGAGGCGTACCAGGCCGGAGAAGCCCATGAAGGCCAGGGACATCAGGCCGGCCGTGACCATCGCGATCGCGCTGCCGCGAAAGGGCAACGGCACGTCTGCGGCGGCGATGCGCTCCCGGATGGCCGAGAACAGGATCAGTACGATCGAGAACCCGACCGCGGCGCCGAATCCGTACAGGGCGGACTCGACGAACCCGTGGGCCTCCTGCACGTTCAGCAGCGCCACCCCGAGCACGGCGCAGTTGGTGGTGATCAGCGGCAGGAAGATCCCCAGCACGTTGTACAGTAGGGGACTGGTCTTGTGCACCACCATCTCGGTGAACTGCACCACCGCCGCAATGACCAGGATGAAGGCGATGGTGCGCAGGTATTCGAGGCCGAGCGGGGTCAGCAGATATTCGTTGATCAGGTAACTGCTGACCGCGGACAGGGTCAGCACGAAGGTCGTCGCGAGGCCCATCCCGGTGGCGGTCTCTACCTTGCGCGATACGCCCATGAAGGGACACAGGCCGAGAAACTTCACCAGGACGAAGTTGTTGACCAGGATCGTGCTGATGAGGATCAGGGCGTATTCCACGGCAATCCCGAGCGGAGCAATGAACCAGAGTATCGGACAGCGGGAGGGATTCGCTCAACCGCGTGGGCGCATGCGCTTGCCTGTGCCCCGTAGGCATCGAATTCCCGCTTGGCCCACCGGCTTCAACATAGCATCCCGGCGGACGGGTTGCGCCTGTCTCCACAGGTTGCGCATGGACACGGGCGCCGTCGATCCCTCGTCGATCAGGAACGGCGCCGGGTGAGCATCACGCGCGGGTCATCGCCTCGGGCATCAGGGCAGCAAAATCAGGGAAGCTGCGGTGGTGGCCGAACGGTCCGTCGACGCCTTCGCGGAGCACCGCCGCGGTGTGCATGCGCGTCAGGGCCGCGGCATCCAGCTCCTCGGGCCGATCCGAGAGGAAGAGGATCTGCTCCGGCGACAGGCCGATCTCCGTTGCGATCCGGCGGTAGCTGTCGGCGTCGCGCTTGCCGCCAATGCGGGTGTCGAAATGACCGCTGAACAGCGGGTTCAGGTCGCCTGCGTCAGTGTGGCCGAAGAGCAGCTTCTGGGCATGCACGGACCCGGAGGAGAAGATGTACAGGTCGATACCCGCGTCTTTCCAGCGACGCAGGCCGTCGGGTACGTCGGGGTAGACGTGTCCGCGGAAGTCGCCCTTTTCGTAGCCGTGTTCCCAGATCAGCCCCTGCAAGGCCTTCAGCGGAGTGATCTTCTGATCGGCATCCATCCAGGCCCGCATGCGCCCGACCAGCGCCGCGTCGTCCAGGTCGCCGCCCGCGTAGGCGCGCGCATCGGCGAGCAGGCGTGCGACCCGAGGTTGGTCGCGATGCTCCCGCACGAAGTCCGCGAGATGGGCCGCGGCATAGGGGAAGAGAATGTCATGAACGAACGACAGGCTGGTGGTGGTGCCCTCGATGTCCAGCAGGACGGCCCTGATCATTGCGCCGATCCGGGCAGGTCGTCCAGCATCGGAAAACGGCGGGCGATGCCATCACCGGTGAACTGGGCCACCCAGCCTTCGGTGTTGGTGAAGAGACGGATCGCGGTGAAATGCGGTGCGGGACCCATGTCGAACCAGTGCCGGGTACCGGCTGGGACCGAGATCAAGTCACCCTTCTCGGCGTGTACGCCCAGCACCTCGCCGCCGATGTGCAGGCAGAAGAGCCCGTTGCCCTCGACGAAGAAGCGGACCTCGTCCTCGCTATGGGTGTGCTCGTCGAGGAATTTCTCCCGGAATTCCGCCCGCTGCGGGTGCTTCGGCGTCAGGCTCACCACGTCCGCGGTGGTGAACCCGCGTTCGCGCTTCAGGCGCTGGACGTCATCGGCATAGGCCGTGAGGATGGCCTCCTGGTCGGCGCCCGGGGGCAGGTCCCGGCCGGCTTCCCAACGTTCGAAGCCGATGCCGGCGTCGGCCAGGATTCGGGTGATCTCAGCGGTGTCGTCGATGCGCCTGCCCTGGCCGGGCTCGGAATCCGGGTAAACGTAGAGGGTGGTCATGGGTTCAGCCTCCGGGAAAGGATCTCGCATTCGAACAGAAACTCGAAGGCCTCGATGTGTTGCACGGCAGCCTCCACCGAGCGCCCCCAGGTGTACAGGCCATGACTGCCGATCAGGTAGCCGGATAGCTCGGGGTTACGGTTCATGTAGTGATCCACCTGCGCCGCCAGTTGCGGAATGTCCTGGGTGTTCGCAAAGACTGGCACGGGCAGCGAGGTCTCGTGGGTGGTGATGGCCGGAAAGGCCTTCAGTACCTCGTAGTCGTCCAGGGTCAGGCCCTGGGGGAACAGGCGCGACAGCACCGTTGCGTTCACCGAATGGGTATGCAGCACGGCCCCGATACCAGGATCGCGCCGGTACATAACGATGTGCAGGAAGGTCTCCGCCGAGGGCTTCTTGCCGGGCGAGAGGACGTTGCCGTCGAGATCCACGACCATGAAGCCGTTGTCGTCCAAGTGGCCCTTGTGGCGCCCGGAGACGGTGATCACGATCTGCTCGTCGTTCAGGCGTGCGGAGAAGTTGCCCGCGGTCGCGGGTACCCAGCCGCGCTGGGCGAACAGGCGCCCCGCGTCCGCCAGCAACCGGACCTGCGCCTTGAATTCCAGGGTATCTTCAATCATGCCATTACCGCGAAAAGTGGCGAAGCTTACGCCAGCCCGCAGTGTAAGGAAACTTCACCTCCCGCGTTACTTGACCCGCATGCCGGGGTGGGCGCCTTCGTCCGGGGCGAGCAGGAAGATGTCCTGGCCGCCCGGGCCGGCGGCCAGGACCATGCCCTCGGAGACGCCGAAGCGCATCTTTCGGGGTGCCAGGTTCGCGACCACGACCGTGAGCCGACCGGCAAGGTCTTCGGGGGTGTAGGCGGAGCGGATGCCGGCGAAGACCTGACGCTGTTCGTCACCGAGATCCAGTGTGAGCCGCAGCAGCTTGTCCGCACCCTCGACGTACTCGGCGGCTGCGATGCGCGCGACGCGAAGGTCGAGGCGGGCGAAGGTCTCGTAGTCGATGGTGTCGGCGATGGGCTCCATGACCGGTTTCTGCGCGCCGGTGGACGTGCCGGTCTGGGCTGCATCGGCCGGCGTCCCGGATCCACGGCCCGCGTTCGCTGGCGCCGCAGCCGCGGCTCCTGTCGGAACGTTCCCGACGGGGCCGGAATCCGTCGGCGTCAGGCTTTCGCGGGAGGCCTCGAGGAGGGCTGCCACCGCGGCCGGTTCGATCCGGGTCATCAGCGCTTCGTAGGGCCGGATGGTGCCGCCGATCAGCGGTTCCTCCCGGGCCGCCCAGGCTAGGTCCTCGCGGTTCAGGAAGCTGCCCGCCCGCGTGGCGAGCCGGGGCAGCACGGGAGCGAGGTAGATGATCAGGATGCGGAACAGGTCCAGCCCCTGGGTGCAGATGCCCTGAACCTCGTCCGCTCGTTCCGGATCCTTCGCCAGCACCCAGGGCCTGGCCTCGTCGATGTACTGGTTGGCCTGATCGGCCAGCGCCATGATCTGCCGCATGGCCTGGCTGTACTCGCGGCCCTCGTAGGAGCGGGCGATCGCCTCGCCGGCGACGACGAACTGCTGGTGCAGTTCGGGGCGCGGCAGCCGAGGGGAAAGCATGCCGTCGAAGCGTTTGGTCAGGAAACCGGCGCAGCGGCTGGCGATGTTGACCACCTTGCCAACCAGGTCGGAGTTCACGCGCTGCACGAAGTCGTCCAGGCTGAGGTCGATGTCGTCCACGCCAGCGCCCAGTTTCGCCGCGAAGTAGTAGCGCAGGGCCTCGGGGTTCAGGTGGTCGAGGAAGTCGCGGGCGCGGATGAAGGTGCCGCGCGACTTCGACATCTTCTGGCCGTTGACGGTCAGGAAGCCATGGCAGAACACGGCGGTAGGGGTGCGGAAGCCGGCACCATGCAGCATCGCCGGCCAGAACAGGGTGTGGAAGTAGGCGATGTCCTTGCCGATGAAATGATACATCTCGGTCTCGGAACCCGCGCCCCACCAGGCATCGAAGTCCAGGCCGTTCTTCTCGGCATAGGCCTTGAAGCTGGCCATGTAACCGATCGGTGCATCCAGCCATACATAGAAGAACTTGCCGGGGGCCTCCGGAATCTCGAATCCGAAGTAAGGGGCATCGCGGGAGATGTCCCAGTCCGCCAGGCCGGCCTCGAACCATTCGTTGAGCTTGTTGCGGATCGCGCTCTGCAGCCGCCCCGAACCGGTCCACTCGCGCAGGAAGGGTTCGAAATCGGCGAGCTGGAAAAAATGGTGCTCGGAGTCGCGGGCGACCGGACGGGCACCGCTGATCGCCGAGACCGGATCCTTCAGGTCGGTCGGGCTGTAGGTGGCGCCGCAGGCCTCGCAGGAATCGCCGTACTGGTCCGTTGCGCCGCATTTCGGGCAGGTGCCCTTGATGAAGCGGTCGGGCAGGAACAGGCCTGCCTCCGGGTCGTAGGCCTGCTGGATGGTGCGCACCGCGATGTGACCGCCCGCCTTCAGCGCGCTGTAGATGAAGGTCGCGCAGTAGCGGTTCTCCTCCGAATGCGTGCTGTGGTAGTGGTCGAAGCCGACCAGGAATTCGGCGAAATCGGCCTCGTGTTCCCGGCGCACCCGCGCAATCAGCTCCTCCGGCTCGATGCCCTCGGCCCGGGCCTTGAGCATGATTGGCGTGCCGTGGGCGTCGTCCGCGCAGACATAGATCGCCTCGTGGCCCCGCGCGCGCTGGAAGCGTGCCCAGATGTCCGTCTGGATGTATTCGACCAGGTGCCCCAGGTGGATCGGGCCGTTGGCGTAGGGCAGGGCGCTGGTGATCAGGATCTTGCGGCGGGATTCGGTCATCGCGGGCAGGAGGTCTCGGTCGGCGTGGGGCGGGCAGGGCTAACACGCCATTCTCGGGGCTGGGCACTGGCTTGTCGAGGCGTTGGTGCTTAGAAGGGGACGGTTTGGGGTCCGTCCGGCTTACCGTTCTCTGGTTGGTGGTCAAGCCGGCGTCCCGCTGACGGGTGTCGGCAGCAGGGATGCTGCCGTCAAGCCTACAAGGATGTATTCACGGCGCCCCGCCAGCGGGAACCCGGCTTGACCGCCTCGGCGCGGTCGACCGCTCCCTGCCGCTGCTATTGTGCCGCACGCCGTGGGTGATTTGGCGGGGGGGTTGCCGATCGTTACTATGCGCGGTCTAGGCAAATCACAGGGAATCAGTCAACCATGTCCGAGCTTTCGCGTCTGCAGATCGAAACCGCCCTGAAAACGGTTCAGGATAAGTACCTGGAGAAGGACCTGATGGCGGCGGGTGCCGTGAAGGACATCGGTATCGACGGGGCGCGCGCCACGGTGGCGATCGAACTGGGATACTCGGCCTCGGGCTACTTCGACGAGCTGCGCGCGAATGTCGAGAAGGCGCTGGCGACTGTACGCGGCCTGGAGCACGCCGACGTCACGGTGTCCAGCCGGGTGGTCTCGCACGCCGTGCAGAAGAGCCTGAAGCCGATGCCGGGCATCAAGAACATCATTGCCGTGGCCTCGGGCAAGGGCGGGGTGGGCAAGTCGACTACCGCGGTCAATCTGGCGCTGGCCCTGGTGGCCGAGGGCGGCAAGGTCGGGATCCTGGACGCCGACATCTACGGCCCCAGCCAGCCGCGGATGCTCGGGATCACCGACAAACCGGAATCGAAGGACGGCAAGAGCATGGAGCCGCTGCGGAAATACGGTCTGCAGGCGATGTCGATCGGCTTCCTGATCGAGGAAGACACCCCGATGATCTGGCGCGGACCGATGGTGACCCAGGCGTTGGAGCAGTTGCTGCGCGAGACCAACTGGCAGGATCTGGATTACCTCGTGGTCGACCTGCCGCCGGGCACCGGCGATATCCAGCTCACCCTGTCCCAGAAGATTCCGGTCAGCGGGGCGGTGATCGTGACCACGCCCCAGGACATCGCCCTGCTGGATGCGCGCAAGGGTCTGAAGATGTTTGAGAAGGTGGACGTCCCGGTCCTGGGCATCGTCGAGAACATGAGCATCCACATCTGCTCGAATTGCGGCCACGAGGAGTACATCTTCGGACAGGGCGGTGGCGAGAAGATGGCGGCCGACTACAGCGTCGACCTGCTCGGCGCGCTACCGCTCGACATCAGCATCCGCGAGCAGGCCGATGGCGGCGAGCCGACCGTGGTGCGTTCACCGGACAGCCGCATCGCGGAGATCTACCGCGAGATCGCCCGCCGCACCGGCGCCAAGCTGGCCGAGACGAGCAAGGATTACAGCGGCAAGTTCCCCAGCATCGTGATCAAGAATACCTGACCCATGTCCATCAAATCGGACCGGTGGATTCGCCGCATGGCCGAATCCACCGGCATGATCGAGCCCTTCGAGCCGGGGCAGGTGCGCTTCCGCGAGGATCTGCGCATCGTGTCCTATGGAACCTCGAGTTACGGCTACGATGTCCGCTGCGCGGACGAATTCAAGATCTTCACCAATATCAACAGCTCGATCGTCGATCCCAAGGCCTTCGATGAACGCAGCTTCGTCGACGTGAAGGCCGATGTCTGCATCATCCCGCCGAACTCCTTTGCGCTGGCGCGCACGGTGGAGTACTTCCGGATTCCGCGCAACGTGCTGACAATATGCTTGGGCAAAAGCACCTATGCCCGCTGCGGGATCATCGTCAACGTGACGCCCCTGGAGCCCGAGTGGGAGGGGCATGTCACGCTGGAGTTCTCCAATACCACGCCGCTGCCGGCGAAAATCTATGCCAACGAGGGCATTGCCCAGATGCTGTTCCTGGAATCCGACGAGGTCTGCGAGACCTCGTACAGGGACCGTGGCGGAAAGTATCAGGGCCAGCGGGGCGTCACCCTGCCCAAGACCTGATCCTTTCCGAAGGCTCGAACAGCGACCGCGAGCCCCGGTCCGCAGCCTTCAGAAGTTCTCGGTGGAGGTGAACAGGCCGACGCGCAGATCCTTTGCGGTGTAGATCTCGCGGCCGTCCACCCGCACCGAGCCGTCGGCGATGCCCAGCACCAGTTTGCGGGCGATTACCCGCTTCATGTCGAGATGGTAGGTCACCTTCTTTGCGGTCGGCAGCACCTGGCCGGTGAACTTCACCTCGCCCACGCCGAGCGCGCGCCCGCGTCCGGGGTTGCCCAGCCAGGCCAGGTGGAAACCGACGAGCTGCCACATCGCGTCAAGGCCGAGGCAGCCGGGCATCACCGGGTCGCCCGGGAAATGGCAGGCGAAGAACCAGAGGTCCGGATGGATGTCCAGTTCCGCGAGCATCTCACCCTTGCCGTACTTGCCGCCGTCGCTGTTGATCTTCAGCACCCGGTCCATCATCAGCATGTTCGGCACGGGCAGGCGGGCGTTGCCGGGACCAAACATCCGGCCGTAGCCACAGTCCAGCAGTTCGTCGCGGTCGTAATGGTCTTTCTGCATGATGGAGTCCCGAGGCAAACACGCTATTGGACCGAAACATGTGGCCAAAAGCAATGTTGTTGTCTGCGGTCGGCTCGCTCCCCCAGCGCTGCCGCTGGACTTGGGTGATTGATCGGCCATACTTCCTGGTCTGTCTACGCAGGGGAAGGCAAGGTGACCGTAACGATCCTGATCTGGTTGGCCGCCATCCTGGCGATCATCCTTTTGCTGGACCTCGCGCGGCAACCGGTGCGTCGGTTTCTGGTGGCGACGGCCAGCCTGGCCGCACGGGTCACCTGCGGCCTGCGTACGCAACTGATCCGCATGCGCGATGCCGTCGGGCGCTGGCAGAGCCTGCATCTGGCACGGCTCGAGGCTGCGCGCCTGGCCGATGCGGTGGATGCGCTGGAGCGGAACTACGGTGATCTGATCGGGCACAACCTGGCGCAGCTACCGGATCTGCGCCAGCATACCCACGCCGTCCTCCGCGACCTCCAATCGGCCTATGCCCGGGAGGAGACGGGTCTCACGGGTGAGCCGCCCTGGGTACGCCGCCTGGAGACGCTCGCCCGTACCTCCCCCGGCGACCAGCCGCAGAGCCAGCGCCTGGCCCGCGACATGCAGGAAACCGTGCTGCGCATCGCCCGGATGGCCCTGGAGGAACATCGCCTGAGTGCGCGGGCGCTATTGGCCACCCGACGCAGGCTGCAGCCGCCGCTGCAGGACCTGGTGTCGCGTCTGGCATCGCTGCAGGAACGCCTTGCGAGCCTGCAGGGACAGGCGCAGGGTCTGGACGCAACGCTGAGGCGGTTCGAACAGAACCGCACCAACCGTTCCCTACGCATGCCCGTCTACGCCCGTACTGGCGGGCAGTGGCTGCTCAGTGCCGCCGGCCTGGTCCTGGCGGCTCTTGCCGTATACGTCTACCAGCAGGTCTTCCACGAACCCTTCGAGCTCCTGTTTCCGGCCCTGACGGATACTCCCCCTGATGTCTCGATGCTCGCGATCTGGACGTTGCTGGGCGTTTCGGCCCTGACCGGATGGATTTTGGTCGAAACGCGCGCAGCCACTGGGGCGGGCTTGACGCCACTGGCGCGTCTTGCTCCCTTTTCGCGCGCACTGCTGACTTCGATCGCCGGAGTGATCCTGCTCGCCGTGGTGATCGTCTCGATGATCAGCGGCTATCTTCGGGAATGGTTTCTCTACCGATCCGAACTCGTCGAGGTGCTGATGGGCGGCGGTATGCAGCCGCCGGGACCCGACGTGGATTGGGTCGGCCAGGTCCTTGGGGGGCTCCTCGGGTTGGTTCTTCCGCTGGTGGTGGCCCTTGCGCCACTCTGGCTGCTCGGCCTGTTGGCGGCCTCGCGCGTGTTGCTCGGTGGCGTGCTCTGGGTCCTGCTGGCAATGCTTGCGGGACTGCTGCAGTGGCTGGCGGGGATTTCCAGTCAGCTACGCCGCTGGTTGCCGGCGGGCTTCGACCTCGTGATCTTCCTTCCCGAGGCCTTCAGGCGCTGGCGCCGGGGTGACCCGGGCTGACGTGGCCCCGGATCGAGAAATTCTCCGGGGGCACCCTTCGGCCGCGAGGACTGATAAACTGCCACGCCGATTGACCGATAGCGAGAGCTGGGAGAAGGGCAGCATGGGTTTCAGATTTTTCGGCATCGCGTTTGTATTGGGTCTGCTCCTGATCTTCACCACGCAGGCGGCGGCGCAGAACGTCACTCGCTACATCAGCGAGGAACTCGAGGTGGGCGTGCGCACCGGGAAGACCCTGCAGAACCGAATCATCCGGAGCGCGCGCAGCGGCGAGCAGGTCACCGTATTGCAGCAGGATCCCGATGGGTACTCGGAGATCCGGTTTGCCAACGGTACCGAAGGCTGGATTCTGACGCGCTATCTGCAGGCCCAGCCGCATTCCCGTGAACGCCTCGCCGCGGTGCAGGCGGAACTGGACGAGATCCGTTCCGGTTCCGACGATCAGGCCGGTCGGATCGCCCAGTTGCTGGATACGCGTCGCAGCCTGGAGGCCGAGCGCGAGACCCTGCAGCGTCAACTCGCCGGCCTCGAGAGTGAACTGGAGGAGTTGCGGGACGTCGCCGCCCGTCCACAGGAGATCCGGGCACAGAACGCGCAGCTGCGCAGTTCCTTGGTCGAGGCGCAGAACTCGGCCGAGGACTACCGCCGCCAGGTCGAGGTCATGCGGGCGGACAGCCAGCGCAAGTGGTTTATGACCGGCGCGCTGGTCACTGTGGGTTCTCTGATCCTGGGCATTCTCCTCACCCGGCTTCCGCGCCGGCGTCGCAGCAGCGAGTGGTAGTGCTACCCCGAACAGGAAGTCGATGGTTGCTTGCACCGGAGGGATCGGGCCGGTAGCCTTCGCGCGCCCTCGGGTTGGTGTCGCCGTATTGCGGCGGTGCGTCTGACCCTGGACGCCAATTGCTGTGCGCACCCGGGTGCGCCCGCTTTCCCGACCAAGGAGTCTTGACCGGATGCTGTACGCGATTCTGTCGACCTTCCTGATGGCGGCGCTCGCACCTTGGGTGCACCAGCTGACAGGGCGCCACAGCGGCTGGGCGTTGGCACTGCTTCCCGCCGCGCTCTTTCTCTACTTCGCCAGTTTTCTCCCGGCCATCAATGCCGGCGAGGTGGTGGTGTTGGTCACACCCTGGATGCCCGGGCTGGACATCCAGCTCTCGTTCCTGGTCGACGGGCTGTCCCTGCTGTTTGCGTTGCTGATCTCCGGGATCGGCTTCTTCATCGTCAGCTACGCCGGGCGGTATCTCGAGAAGAGCCGTGACCTGGGGCGCTTCTACGTGCTCATCCTGTCGTTCATGGGCTCGATGCTGGGCCTGGTGCTGGCCGACAACCTGGTTGCGATGTTCGTCTTCTGGGAGCTGACCAGCGTCACCTCCTATCTCCTGATCGGCTACAACCATGAGGATCTGAAGGCGCGCAAGGCCGCCCTGCAGGGCCTGATCGTGACCGTTGCCGGGGGCTTGGCTCTGCTGGCCGGCATCGTGATGCTGGCCATCGCCGGCGGCAGCTACGAGCTTTCGGAGATCCTGAACTCCGGCGACGCAGTGCGCGAGCATGCGCTGTACCTGCCGCTGCTGATCCTGATCCTGCTCGGCGCCTTCACCAAGTCTGCGCAGGTGCCGTTCCACTTCTGGCTGCCGAACGCGATGGCGGCGCCGACGCCGGTCTCGGCTTACCTGCATTCCGCGACCATGGTCAAGGCGGGCGTGTATCTGCTGGCGCGGCTGAACCCGTCGCTGGGCGGTACCGAGGTCTGGTTCACGGTGCTGGCGCTGTTCGGCGCGGCGACGATGTTCACCGGGGTGTTCCTGGCCTTCCGCAGCACCGGCATCAAGAGCGTGCTGGCCTATTCCACCGTGATGGCGCTGGGCACGCTGACCATGCTGATCGGCATCGGCACGGAGACGGCGCTGCTGGCGGCGATGGCCTTCCTGCTCGCCCACTCGCTGTACAAGGGTGCGCTGTTCCTCGTGGCCGGGATTCTCGACCACGAGGCGGGGGCGAAGGACTTTCTGCAGACCGGCGGTCTGCGCGCCGCGCTTCCGGTGACATCGGCGTTCGCGATCCTGGCAGCCCTGTCCCTGGGCGGGGTCCTGCCGATGTTCGGCTTCGTTGCCAAGGAACTGATGCTGGAGTCGGTGCTCGGGGCGCCGGGCTGGGTGCCATTGCTGGCCCTGCTGGCGATAGTCTCCGCGATCCTGGGCGTGGCGGTGGCGGCGATCGTGGGCATTCGTCCCTGGTTTGGTCCGCGGGTGGAGACGCCGAAGTCACCGCATGAGGCGCCCCCGGCCCTGATCGCTGGCCCCGCGGTGCTTGCGAGCCTCGGGGTCATCTTCGGTTTGGGACCCGGACTCGCGGAGGGCGGTATCCTGGCGGCCGCCGCGCGCGCCGTGAACGGCGGAGTACCGGTCGATGCCTACCTCTCGCTCTGGCACGGGCTGAACTGGCCGCTGGCGATCAGCGCGCTGGCACTGGTGCTCGGTCTGCTGCTCTACCTTCGCTGGGACCGCGCCCGGGCGGCCCTGGCCTGGATGGAGACCGCGGCGAAGTTCGGTCCCGAGCGCGGCTACGACCGGATGATGGACGGCATCGTGCGGGTCTCCGAGTGGCAGACCCGGCTGCTGCAGAGCGGGTACCTGCGTTACTACGTCATGTTCATCATCCTTGCGACGGTGGCGATGGTCGGCGTCACCGCGCGTATCTATGGCGTTTCGGTGGGTCCGGTGGACCTGAATGATCTGCGCTTCTACGAATTGACCATTGTCACCGTGATGGTGGCCTCCGCGCTGTTCGCGGTATTGAGCCGTTCGCGGCTGGCCGCGGTGGCCGCTCTGGGCTCCTTCGGTTTCACGGTCGCGCTGATGTTCGTGATGTTCAGCGCCGCGGATGTCGGCATCACGCAGATCCTGGTGGAGACGTTGACCGTGATTCTGCTGGTGCTGGTGCTGTTCCGGTTGCCGGGTTTCCTGGGGCTGTCGTCGCGGCTGGTCAAGCTCCGGGATGCCTCGGTCGCACTGGCGGCCGGTGGCATGATCACGCTGCTGCTGATCAGTACGCACAACGCGCGTGGATTCGAGTCCATCGCCCGGTACTTCATCGAGGAATCGATGCCCTCCGGGTATGGGCGCAACATCGTGAACGTGATCCTCGTTGACTTCCGGGCGCTGGATACCCTGGGTGAGATCTTCGTGCTCGCGCTGGCGGCCGTCGGCGTCTACGCAATGATCCGCTTCCGCGCCGAGGACAAGTCATGAACATGCAGTCGCTGATTCTGCGCACGGCCGGGCATTTCCTCCTTCCCCTGCTGCTGTTGTTCTCGCTCTTCCTGCTGTTCCGGGGGCACAACGAGCCGGGCGGGGGATTCATCGCGGGGCTGGTCGCCGCAGCCGCGGTCGTGCTGTACCTGTTTTCCATGGACATCGCCTCGGCGCGCCGGGTGCTGCGCGTGGATCCGCGCAGTCTGCTTGGAAGCGGCATGTTACTGGCGGTGCTGAGCGGGGTGCCCGGGGTATTCCGGGGACAGCCGTTCTTCACCGCGCAATGGTTGGAGGTCACGGTCCCTGGCCTCGGCATGGTGAAGCTGAGCTCCGTATTGCTGTTCGACATCGGGGTCTACCTGGTGGTCATCGGCGCGGTGCTGACCATCATGCTGACCCTGGCCGAGGCGGAGGACTGACGGTGGAGATCGTGATGGCCTTCGTGGTCGGCGGCCTTTATGCGGCTGCGATCTACATGATGCTCCGGCGCTCGATCGTGAAGCTGGTGATCGGACTGGTGCTGCTTTCCAATGCCGCGAACCTGCTGATCTTCACCGCCGCCGGCCTCACCCGCGGGGCGCCACCGCTGATCAATGTGGGCGATGTGCTGCCGCCTGGGATCAGCGCGGATCCTTTGGCCCAGGCCCTCATCCTGACCGCAATCGTGATCGGTTTCGGCGTGCTTGCCTTCGCCGTGGTGCTCATCCACCGGGCCTTCGAGGTGGTGGGTGCCGACGACATGGACAAGATGAAGGATACCGATACATGAACGTGTCCGTGGACGTGCTGGTCGCGTTGCCGATCGTTCTTCCGCTGCTTGCCGGGGCGCTGTCCCTGGTGTTCTGGCGTTCGCATGCCCTGCAGCGGATGCTCGGCGTCTTCGGATCGCTCGCGCTCCTCGTGGTATCGGTGCAACTCCTGTTCGCCACCTGGGATCACGGCCATCTGGTAATGGAGATGGGCGCCTGGCCCGCGCCCTTCGGCATCGTGCTGGTCTCCGACATGCTGGCCGCGATCATGGTGGTGCTGACTGGCATCATTGGTCTCGCCACCGCCGTGTATTCACTGTCCGGCGTTAGCGTGCGCCACGAACGCTACGGCTACTACCCGCTGTTCCACCTGTTGTTGGCCGGGGTCAACGGGGCCTTCCTGACCGGCGACATCTTCAACCTGTACGTGTGGTTCGAAGTCATGCTGGTCGCCTCGTTCGCGCTGCTGATCCTGGGCGGCGAACGGGCACAGATGGAGGGTGCGATCAAGTACGTGACCCTGAACCTGCTCTCCTCCGCGCTATTCCTGAGCGCGATCGGGCTGCTGTACGGGCTTACCGGTACGCTCAACATGGCCGATATCGCCGTAAAGCTGGCGGAGGTCGAGGACACCGGGCTGGTCACGGTAATCGCGATGCTGTTCATGGTTGCCTTCGGCATCAAGGCGGCGGCGTTCCCGTTCTTCTTCTGGCTGCCGGCCTCCTATCACACGCCGAAGGTCGCGGTGTCTGCGCTATTCGCGGGCTTGTTGACCAAGGTGGGCGTCTACGCGCTGTTCCGGGTGTTCACGCTGATCTTCAGCCACGACGTCGGCTACACGCACGAGATTCTGCTCTGGATCGCGATGCTGACCATGCTCACGGGCGTGCTCGGTGCAGCGGCGCAGTTCGAATTCCGGCGGATCCTGTCGTTCCACATCGTGAGCCAGATCGGCTACATGATCCTCGGGTTGGCGCTGTTCACGCCGCTCGCGATCGTGGGTGGGGTTTTCTATATCATGCATCACATCATTGTGAAGGCGAACCTGTTTCTGATCAGTGGCCTGACCTATCAATTGAAGGGGTCGCATGAGCTGAAGCAGCTTGGTGGACTCTATCGCTCGCACCCGATGCTCGGCGTCTTCTTCATGGTGCCCGCGCTGTCACTGGCGGGCCTGCCGCCACTTTCGGGGTTCTTCGCCAAGTTCATCATCATCCGCGCCGGCATCGAGGCCGAGGCCTGGCTGGCCGTTGCGGTGGCGCTCGTCGTCGGTCTGCTGACGCTGTATTCCATGGTGAAGATCTGGAACGAGGTGTTCTGGAAGGCGCAGCCCGAGGGCGTGGCACACGCCCAGCCCGCGTCGGGTCCCCTGATCTGGATGTGGCTGCCGATCATCGGGCTGGCGCTGATGACGGTGATGATCGGTCTCTACGGCCAGCCGATCTTCGAGATGGCGGAGCGATCGGCCGAACAGTTGCTGGATACCTCGGGCTATATCGAGGCGGTGCTGGGGGCAGGGTACGTTGAAGCCCTGCAGGAGAGCCGCCGATGATTGCCCTGATCTGGAACATCGCCCTGATGCTGATCTGGGTGGCTCTGACCGGTTCGTTCACGGCGGCCAACCTGCTGCTGGGCTTCTTGCTCGGTTACCTCGTGCTCGGGCTGTCGTTGCGCAACAAGCCGGAGTTCGCAAAGTACATTGGAAAGGTTCCAAAATTTATTGGTTTTATTGGCTACTTCTTCTGGGAGTTGCTGCTGTCGAACCTTCGGGTGGCCTACGACGTGCTCACGCCGACCCACCATATGCGTCCGGGAGTGATCGCGATGCCGCTGGACGCGGAGACCGACGGCGAGATCACGATCGTGGCTAACCTGATCTCGCTGACGCCGGGTACCCTGAGCCTCGACGTGTCATCGGACCGGAAGGTGCTGTATATCCACGTGATGTACCTGGTCGACCGGGGGGCTGTCATCCGCAGCATCAAGGCCCTGGAAGCCCGGGTCCTCGAGCTTTTGCGCTAAGGTGTCCGTCATGCTGCACTACGCGATCATCGTGTCCTACGTTCTGCTCAGCCTGGCCCTGGTTCTCGGGTTCATCCGTCTGGCGCGGGGTCCCTCGCTGGCCGACCGAGTGGTCGCGCTCGAGCTGCTGGCTTCGCTGACGGTGGGTTTCATCGGCGTGTCGGTGATCTCCAGCGGTCGCGCGCCGTTCCTCGACGTGGCCATGGTACTGGCGCTGACCGCGTTCCTGGCCGCAGTCGCGTTTGCGCGGTACCTCGAGAAGGGAGGGCAGCGAAGTGATCATTGAGTGGTTGACCGGATTCACCCTCGTGGTCGGGTCGGGATTCATGCTCGTGGCCGCGCTCGGCGTGCTGCGGATGCCGGATCTGCTGACCCGCATGCATGCGACCACCAAGGCCGGGGTGCTGGGGGCGGGGCTGATCATGATCGGTGTGGCGCTGCATTTTGCCAGCGGCCCGGTGTTCGCGAAGGCTGTCGCCATCATCGCGTTTCTGATTCTGACGGCGCCGGTGGCGGCGCATGTAATCGGGCGTGCCGGGTATTTCATGGGCCTCTCGCTGTGGGAGAAGACCACGGTGGACGAACTGAAGGGCCGCTACGACGAGGCTACCCATACCCTGACCTCGCCTCCCGACGTGGATACGCCCCCGGACGATCAGGGGCGCGCCTGAGCCCTCCCGACAAACCAGGCGGGTCAGAGGTAATACAGAACCAGCGATCCGGCGAGGATCACCGCCACCCACAGCACCATGCTGCCGGTGGGCCAGGTGCGCGCGAGGATGCCCTGCGGACCGTGGTGGCGCACGAGGGTAACGATCACCCCCTCAAGGTAGCGCTGCAGGGTCCCCAGCACCCCCGTCCAGGCAGCGCCGCCGCCGCGGCGCACCCACCCGACGACCCAGGGCAGCGCGCGGCGGTAGACCCAGTCCGTGTCCAGGCTGATCTTGGGGTCGCCGCCCACGTACTTGAGCAACAGGAAAAAGCCGAGTCCCGTGAACAGCAGCAGTTGCAGTTCCCAGAACACATGGCTGAGGGTATAGGCGTTGTAGTCCACCGGCGAGGGCAGGAAGTTGTACAGCCAGGCCGGGTACACTCCAATGAACACGCAGAAGAAGGCCGCGATGCCCATCGCAAGGAGCATGTTCCAGGGGGCCTCCTTCGGGCGCAGGCCGGAATCCTTGCCCATGAACGTGAAGTAGGGGAGCTTCAGGCCGGTGTGCAGGAAGGTGCCGGCTGAGGCCATCGACAGCATCAGCCAGATCCAGGCGCGATGGTCGACCGCTGCTGCCTCGACCACCATGGTCTTGCTGACGAAACCCGAGAATAGCGGGAAGGCCGAGATCGAGAACGCCCCGATCATGTAGAGCAGGAAGGTGTAGGGCATGTACCGGTAGATGCCGCCCAACTCGGTGAGCTTGCTCTTGCCGGTCATATGGATCACCGCACCGGCGCCCATGAACAGCAGGGCCTTGTACAGGATGTGGGTGAAGGCATGGGATGCGGTGCCGTTCAGTGCGATGGCCGTGCCCATGCCGACCCCGGCGACCATGTACCCGACCTGGCTGATGATGTGATAGGCGAGCAGGCGGCGGATATCGTTCGCGAGCACCGCGTAGACGACCCCCCAGAGCGCCATGATCGCGCCCAGCCACACCAGCAGTTCGGTGCCGGGGAAGCCTCGCAGCAGCACGTAGACCGCGGTCTTGGTCGTCAATGCGCTGAGGAAGATCGCACCGGTGACGGTGGATTCGGGGTAGGCGTCGGTCAGCCAGGCGTGCAGTGGCGGCACCGCCGCGTTGATCATGAACCCAACCAGGATCAGGTAGAAGGCCGGCCCGGTGATGTCGATCTGGTCGAATGCGATGCTGCCCGTCTGGGCGTAATAGAGCGCGATGCCCCCCAGCAGCAGCACGCCGCTGACTGCATGCACCAGCAGGTAACGCATGCCGGCCGCGTAGGATTCCGGGGTGCGGCGCCTCCAGATCAGCCAGACCGAGGCCAGCATCATCAATTCCCAGAACACGTACAGCGTGACCAGGTCGCCCGCGA
>Ga0209498_1000046_pt1 | contig 64198 bp, 70 predicted proteins | sample WalLakDeSediment_FD_184131 | JGI IMG/M metagenome (GOLD analysis project Ga0209498, IMG submission 184131) | Lake sediment microbial communities from Walker lake, Nevada to study Microbial Dark Matter (Phase II) - Walker Lake 11/02/13 Deep... | ecosystem: Environmental > Aquatic > Freshwater >... | reverse complement strand
TCAATGAAATCATCAAGATTTTCCATCGCATCAATCACAAGAAATATCAGGATGAAAGCAAGCAGACTAAAAAAAACCGTTTGCAGAAATTGCCGGATTAAATACTTGTCAATTATTTTCATTTGCTTCCTGTTGCGGCCTGAATTTCTTCGGAACGAGCTTTTTGAAGAAGTCGAATGTTATTGTAACTGTTTCCCGGTTTGTTTTGATGGTTAGAACTATTCCGAGGAAACCAAGCACGAAATTCGCAGCCCACATTCCGATAAAAGGCGAGAAGAATCCTCTCTCAGCAAGTTTTTCTCCTCCAATTAAAAATGCCCAGTAAATAAGAAAGAAAAGGAGGCTAATGCTTGCTGCAACTCCAAAGCCGCCTTTACGTACCATAACACCTAATGGAGCCCCGATCAAAATAAACACAATGCAGGCTACGGGGATAGCATACTTTTTATAAATTTCAACTTCGTACTTTTCAATTTCTCTATCCATAAATTCTACGCTGCGGGCTTTTGAGGTTATATTATTTCTTGCGGTTCGTATTTTATCAAGAACTCTGGCATAGACAAGCTGTTCATTTACTGCCGGAGTTGGATTCTGGTATGTATCTGTGAAGGATGAATCTGTTAGAAAAAACTTATTAGTTTCAGCCTTCAGAAATCTAATATGCTGATCTCTCTCTGCCCTGAAGCCGCTTACTATTGCGTTCATTGTATCAACGCCAAGTTCCCTTTCACCTCTTATTCCACCCTGCGACTGATGAAACGAGAACTGTGAGCCATCCATTACAATACGATGTTTATCAAAAATCAGTTTCCTGTAAAGACCGGTTTCTTTAACATCAGCTTCGTGAATTTCTCCCTGCCATAAATCCATGATCAGATTTTTCTGATCTGCTGTAAAATATATTTTTCCCGTATTTGAAGTAACAACATTTATTTTTGCAGGAGTTGTGTAATCGTAAATTGTAACACCACTCAGCTCATTAGTATTCGAGTTAATTGCCCTTACCAGTATTGCGTACTTTGGAACTTCCTGGGAAAAGAAACCCGGCTCCAGTGATAGTGTCGGCTTCTGCTGAGAAATATCCTGCATTAGAAGTCTTGCCAGATGATTTGCATCCGGCAGTATATCATCGTTAAAAAGAAAAAGTAAGATTGCCACAACAATGCTTGCTAAGAACGGTGCCCTCATCATTTTATAAAGGCTTACGCCTGAGGATTTTAAGATTGTTATTTCGTTATTCTGAGAAAAATTTCCAAAAGCCATTAATGTTGAAACTAATGTTGCCATTGGTATCACAAGCACAAGCATCCAGGAAAGATTGAATACAATCAGCTTAATCAGCAGCCAGGTGTCAAGTCCTTTTCCAACAAGCCGGTCGGCAAATTTCATCATAAACTGAAGCAGAAATATTCCCATCAGTGTTATAGTGGAAAAAATAAAAGGTATGAAATGTGCTCTTAGTATATATCTATGTGCAATCATCAAAAGAAAAATACTTAAGCCCGCTTAGTTTAACAAGATAAATGATGTGTAATTTAGATTTGATTGCTATCTTTATTTTAAGAATATGAAAAATTTACAATCAGGTTCGTTGAATCTTTTAATACTTATACTAACGGCTTCAATTGTGTTTTTATTTGCTTTTAATTCAAACTCAGATGAGTTAAATATGCGTCCGGCAGAAAATTATCCGCGATGGCTTATGAATGATGAATACAAAACATCTCAAACATCAGGGATAACATTTCTCAGAGAAAAATCCGATGGTGTTAAAGAATTTCTTCTGGCTGATGATATTGGTATGATCCACCGGTTATTCATTTTTGATGATACGTTATTTAGTTTTTCTCAAATAAAATTCAGTGATGATGTTATTAGCTACCTTTCAGATTTTCCCAAGCTTGATTTTGAAGAAATATTCTATGACAGGTTTACCGGAGAAGTTTATCTGACCATTGAAGGAAATGGAAAAGACCACTTATTGTATCATGGCATTTACAGGATGAAGTTCAATGAGGATGATATTTTTCAGGATTCGGTTATGGCATTGCAGAAACTTGAATTTAAACCGAAAGAAATGTTTTATGCCAGTCTTCTTCCGAATATTGGTTACGAGGGTTTTACTGCCGATGAAAATTATTTTTATTTAGGTTTGGAAAACGAGCAAATATCAGAAGGTAACTTTAGTGGACAGACTTTAATAAGAATTGCTGATAAGAATTCGTTGACGATCGTTAAGGAAATTTCAACTGAAAACATTGATATATCAACTATTTGCGGACTTTATTCCGATGAGAATTTTTCTCTATGGGGCGTTGACAGGAATCACAGAAAAGTTTTTAAATTGCTTTTAGATGAATATTTTAACATAGTTGATTTAAGTATTTTTGAATTCAAAACGGTTATACCTGAGTATAATCATTTTGAGTATGTTGGCTCACTGGAATCAATAACCATTGTTTCTGAAAAATATCTTTTTCTGGTTGACGATCCCTGGCATACTTTCTTTATTCCACCAAATGAAATTTTGAATCAGCTTGATATAAACACAGTAAATTATTTTAAGAATTTTATACCAGTTATTCATAAGTTTATAATTGAATAAAACAGAAGGAGTGAAAAAATGGAAAGTGTTGTAAGTTATATTAACTCGAACCGGGAAAAATATGTTGAGCAATTAAAGGATTTTTTAAGAATTCCAAGTATCAGCACGTTAGCTGCTAATAAAAATGATATGTATACTGCTGCAAACTTCGTTGCTGATAAGCTTCGGGATGCAGGAATGGAAAATGTAAAAATAATTGAGACCAAAGGTCATCCCCTTGTTTACGCTGATTGGCTTAATGCTCCCGGTAAGCCTACAGTTTTAGTTTATGGACATTATGATGTGCAGCCTGTTGACCCAATTAATCTTTGGGATTCTCCACCATTCGAACCTACAATAAAAGATGGAAAAATTTATGCTCGCGGTTCAACAGATGATAAAGGTCAAATGTATATGCACGTAAAAAGTGTTGAAGCATACTTCAAAACAGTTGGTAAGCTTCCTCTAAATGTTAAATTTATTATCGAAGGTGAAGAAGAAATTGGCAGCGGTAACCTTGAGGTATTCGTTAATAGCAATCAGGAAATGCTGAAATGTGATGCCGTATTAATTTCGGATACATCATTATACAGTCCGGGTATTCCGACTATAACTTACGGGCTGCGCGGTCTTTGCTATATGGAAGTTGAAGTTACCGGTCCGAACAGGGATCTGCATTCCGGAACTTTTGGCGGAGGTGTAGATAATCCTATAAACGTTTTAGCTGAAATGATTTCCAAACTAAAGGATGCAAATGGCAGAATTAAAATTCCCGGCTTTTTTGATTCGGTTGTTAATCTAACAAAAAAGGAAAGAGAAAATTTTAAGAGATTGCCTTTTTCTGAAAAGAAATACGCAAATGCTCTTGGTGTAAAAGAATTAAAAGGTGAGAAAGGTTATACAACTCTTGAAAGAGTTTGGGCGCGACCAACCCTGGATTGTAATGGTATCTTCGGCGGTTTTACCGGTGAAGGTGCCAAGACAGTTCTTCCTTCAAAGGCTACTGTAAAAATTAGTATGCGGCTTGTTCCAAATCAGGATCCAAAAAAAATCGCTAAACTATTCAGCTCTTACATAAAAAAAATTGCACCGAAAACAGTTCAGGTAAAAGTTCAGGATTTACACGGTGCTTATCCAATTGCTACATCATTAGATGATAAAGCTACCAAAGCAGCAGCCGAAGCTTTAGCCAAAGTGTTTGGTAAAAAGACAGTATTTATGAGGGAAGGTGGTTCAATACCAATTGTTGTAACCTTCGCAAAGAAATTAAAGGCTTCTCCAGTACTGATGGGTATGGGGCTTAATACTGAAAATCTTCATTCGCCGAATGAACATTTTAATCTGAATCATTTTCATCTTGGCATTTTAAGTTCAGCTTATTTTCTCGAAGAGTTTTCGAAATAAATTAAAAGTTTTTTACTGAAGAGTGACTCTTTAAAGTGTTACGCAATTAAATCCATCTTTTTTTGAAACCGAAATGGGTTTAATGTGGTAATTATACTTTGGTAAACAAACCTAACTGCTGAAATCTCATACAGGTAATTTTGACGGTTTTTATTCTTCGTCATTTCCCAGATTATTTAATCGAAATTTAAGTTCTTTTGAGGCTTTTTATTCATTATCAGAATTGTATATTTGTAGCACAAATTTTGATTATTAGTAAGTTCATCAAAAACATTTATCTGCACTAAATATTGATGGTTGTTACCGAAGAGAAAAACACACAGCTTATTGAACACCTCGAATCGTTAGGGTTTGCATCCTTTCCGGTAGATGGATATAAGGTCATTAATCAATATTCCACTCTGGAGGAAGAACTTGATTCACTGTACAATGGCGTAGCTTTAAGGAATATCTCACATCAGGGAATTATTGAGCTAAAAGGTAAAGATGCTCTTGAACTTGTTCACAGGATTGGAACAAATAATATAAAAGATTTACCGAAAGAGGGCGTTAAAAGTACAATCTTCACTTCGGAAAAAGGCAGGATTATTGGTGTAACCACTTTAATGAATTTTGAGAACTATCAACTGCTTGTATGTGACCGCATAAGCAAGTTGAAAGTTATGAGCTGGATAAGAAAGTATGTAATAAGCGATGATGTTCAGGTTAATGAAGCAAACTCAAAGTATAATTTAATCGAGCTAAGTGGTCCTCAAGCCGAATCATTTGCAACATTACTTTGTGGAAATGTAGTGAATGATATTCAAGTGAACACTTTCAAAATAATGCACACCGAAAATATTCTTTTCTTTTTTATAAAACTTCCCGGTGAAAAAAGTAAAAGTAAATTCTGGTTTCTTGCTGATTTTGAGAACTCAAAACGGCTAATTGCTTTTATGAAAGAGAATAGCGGTGTATTTAATTTTAATATGGTTGGTGAAGCTGCTTACAATATTTACAGAATCGAATTTGGATTACCGGTTGCCCCAAGTGAACTTAATGATGAATACAATCCGCTTGAGTTAGGTCTTGAAGAAATGATAGATTTTGATAAAGGTTGTTATATTGGTCAGGAAGTGATAGCCAGACTCCAGACATATAACAAAGTTCAGAAGAAAATTGTCGGTTTAAAATTTAATGAACCGCTGGAATTCAGTAATGGACATTTGGCAGTTGAAGAAAATGGACAAGAAATTGGTAAACTAACTTCCTACACCTATTCATACAAACTTAAAACTCCAATCGGTTTAGCTGTAATACATAATTCTCACACAACTCCCGGAACTCAAACATCACTGAAACTACCAGACAATAAAATTGTTCGTGCTGAAGTTAATTCGCTTCCTTTCATAAAATGAAAATATATACTAAAACCGGTGACAAGGGCGAGACCGGGTTATTTGGCGGCGAACGAGTTAGTAAAGATTCCCTTCGTATTTCTGCTTACGGAACAATTGATGAATTGAATGCATTCATTGGTTATGCTTTAACTGAAGTCAAGGATGAAAGTGTCAAAAATAATTTAATAAAAATTCAGAATTATTTATTTACCATTGGCTCTGATTTAGCAACCCCTGACATTGAAAAAAATAAAAAGCTGAATATCCAGCGTACTCCTGAATCTTATTACGAAGAAATTGAAGAAATGATTGATCATTACGATTCACAACTTGATGAATTAAGAAATTTTATTCTTCCGGGAGGTTCCAAAAGTGCATCATTGCTGCATATTTGCAGAACCGTCTGCAGACGTGCTGAAAGGGAAATTGTGGCACTGAAAAAGTCAGTGACAATCGGCGATAATATTGTTATTTTCCTCAATAGATTATCAGATCTATTCTTTGTTCTTTCACGTTTTGAGAATAAAGTCTCAAACCATCCTGACACCATCTGGAATCCAAAATCCTGATATTTTGTTATTTGGGTTTTGTTTTTTGGAATTTGCCCAACTGGGGGTGAAATTTTGGTTTCGACGGGATTAAAGAGGCTTAGAACTGCGTACCGTGTTCCCCGAATACACGTTTAAGCCAAAGGCTCATCAGCCTTCGGCTGAAAAAAATTGGGAACAAAAATATAACTGGCGAATATAACTACGCCTTAGCTGCGTAATAAAATACGTAGCTCGTTCTCCTTTCTCCTTTTTACCGGGGTTAGAAAGAACGCCGTTTAGGTAAAATAGCTGAGACTATTATCTGCGGAGTTGAAGCGAATTAAATAGCAGATAGACTTTAAGTGATCTTTGTCTGTTTGGCAGCTTAAAGTCCAAAAGAAACAGACTATGTATGTAGATGTTCTTTGGATCTTAATTTCGGACGCGGGTTCGACTCCCGCCACCTCCACCAGGCTTCGTTTTGAGCACTGCGAAAAATGAAGCCTGCAACGGCGAAGTCTCCTTGAGACGAAGCCGTGCCAAGCATCAAAAGTAAAAGCTCAAAACTACGCCCTGGTAAACCAGGCGACATAATTAAGGAGTCAAAATGTATTACTACGTATACATTCTTCAAAGCATCAACCATCCTGAAAGTCATTACACCGGATATACGACAAATTATAAAGAAAGATTAATCAAGCATAATAATGGAGAGGTACCACATACTTCAAAACACAAACCCTGGGATCTGCAAACCATTATCGCATTTACAGAAAAAGAAAAAGCAACAGCATTCGAAAAATACTTAAAGAGTCATTCGGGGAGAGCGTTTGCAAGGAAGCACCTTTGAGCACTGCGAAAAATGAAGCCTGCAACGGCGAAGTCTCCTTGAGACGAAGCCGTGCCAAGCATCAAAAGTAAAAGCTCAAAACTACGCCCTGGTAAACCAGGCGACATAATTAAGGAGTCAAAATGTATTACTACGTATACATTCTTCAAAGCATCAACCATCCTGAAAGTCATTACACCGGATATACGACAAATTATAAAGAAAGATTAATCAAGCATAATAATGGAGAGGTACCACATACTTCAAAACACAAACCCTGGGATCTGCAAACCATTATCGCATTTACAGAAAAAGAAAAAGCAACAGCATTCGAAAAATACTTAAAGAGTCATTCGGGGAGAGCGTTTGCAAGGAAGCACCTTTGAGCACTGCGAAAAATGAAGCCTGCAACGGCGAAGTCTCCTTGAGACGAAGCCGTGATAGCATATTTATTATAATTCTTCATTCACCGATAAAAACCTACCACTCATCCGCCTTCGATTGTTAAAACTAAATTGATTCTCTAAGTTTAGTTAGTAAAAAAAAATTGATACAAACAGTGAATCTTAATTCCATAAATATTATTAAAGGACAAAATCTTTTCAGCGCTTTGATGGTAAAAGTCAAGAAGCTTTGGTCGTTGATTGGATTTGAGGCTTTTGTATGGTTAGCAGGGTTAGCTTATCTGATTTTTATACATACACCCGGTGAAACACATTTTACAATTTGTCCTTTAGCTAATCTTGGTTATAATTTTTGTCCGGGTTGTAGTTTGGGAAATTCTATTTCTTATCTGTTTCGTTCTGATTTTTTATCGTCTTTTCACTCTCATCCATTAGGAATTTTTGCATTGATCATAATTACAATAAGAATCATTTCAATCATAAAAAACAACAGGAGGAGACATGCCTAATGTATTCCAATTAATGCCAAGCCTCGAAGGAGATGAAATGGCGTTCGTACAAGAACTAATTAAAGATATGAACGACGGACAGGCTCAGCAATTTGCAATGGCTTATATGGCAAGGAGAAAAGACCCAAGCAACATATTAATATTTACTATCATAGGATTTTTAGGTGTAGCAGGAATTCAAAGATTTGTCCTGGGTAGTGTGGGAATGGGAATTTTATATTTCTTTACAATTGGTTTATGCTACATAGGTACTATCGTTGATGCTGTTAACCATAAGAAACTTGCATTTGAGTACAATTCCAAGCAAGCTCAGCAAGTTGCTGCTTTAGTACGAAGTGTTGCATAGTTGAAGAGCCTTAAGCATAAGGGTACAAGAGTATCTGACGAGTAAGCAAAGTCTATTGCTCTTGTACTCTTTGTGTTTTTAACCTATCTTGGTAAATCCTGCTTAATATTAACATTAAACAATTTGTTAATAATAAATTCCTTGCTTACCTCTCATCCTGCCACTAATTTTGTTCGGTAAAATGAAAATTATAAAATTTACAAAAATGAGCGGTGCAGGCAACGATTTTGTTGTCATTGATAAAAATAAAAACGAGAATCTTTTTATTGATGAAAAATTTGCACAACAACTTTGTGATCGAAGAAACGGTGTTGGCGCCGATGGTTTGATTTCAATTGAGAACTCAAACGAAAACAGTTTTATAATGAATTATCACAATGCTGATGGCTCAACCGGAAGTTTGTGTGCAAATGGAGCAAGATGTGCGATTATGTTTGCTCAGATGACAGGCAGGTTAAAAGATGGGAAAGCCGATTTCAGCTCCAATGGAGTTTTGTATAAAGGTGAAATTCTTTCCGATAATGCAGTAAGATTTTATTTGAATCCACCGAGGAAAATAAAATATAATTTTAAAGTAAAGGCTGGTGGGAGGTTAATAAATGCTCATTTTGCCGATACCGGTTCACCGCATGTGGTAATTGATATTAGTGAAAGCGACGGCTTTTTAACTTCGCTTGATGAGATGAAAGTTGATTTGTTGGGCAGGGAAATAAGATATTTACCAGAATTTGCACCTGGCGGGACTAATGTAAACTTTATTTGTGTTGAGGATGGTATTGTGCATATCAGAACTTATGAAAGAGGAGTGGAAGCTGAAACTTTAGCATGTGGTACCGGCGCTGTAGCAGCAGCATTGATATGTTTTGCAACAAAAAAAATATCTGTCCCGGTACAAATTATTCCTAAATCTAAAGAAAAATTATTAGTAAATTTTGAAGTAGAAAATTCAAAAGTAAGAAACTTATCGCTCACCGGTCCGGCAAAAGTTGTATTCGCCGGTGAGATGAAAATCTAAAATATGGAGAGCTAATGTCAAAAGTATTGTTCACAATTAACTACGAAATTCAGTCCGATAAAATGGATGAATACCTGAAAACTATTAAGGAACTGAAGAGTTTAATTAAAGCCGAAGGTCTTGAGAGTTATACCGTTTATGAAGTTAAAGGAAAGTCAAATCGGTTCGAAGAGCAGTATGTTTTCCAATCAACTGAAGCTTTTGAGAACTTCGAGGATGCCGCTGATGAAAGAATAAACATTCTTACTAACAAAATAAGCGGAATGACTGTCGAGCACACAACTAAATACATAACCTTGACTGAGTTGTCACTTTCTTAAGATTCCTATTTGCATACCCGCATTATTTTATAGTTAAATTTCTCAATTATCTGGTTTTTATATTAAATGGCTCCCGAATTTTTTAGGATTACAAATTCATACCCGGATTACTAATTTTCCTTATAAGCTAATCTTACTTAATTTCTGACCACAAAAAATCTTTTATCTTTATGATTGAATACGTTGGCGTAGCACATGTTCACTCCTTGTTTTCGGATGGTACTGGCGAGATACCTGAAATAGCTAAGTACGCCGATGAGTCGGACCTGGATTTTTTATTGATTACTGACCATAATACTTTGAGAGGATTGCAGGAAGGCTTCGAAAAGTGGTATGGTAAAACGTTATGTCTTATCGGCTGTGAAATAAATGATAGGGAAAATAAGAACCACTATCTGGCTTTTGGAATTGAAGAAGCTTACTCAACTCGTTTATCAGCAAAAGAGTATGTAAGGAAAGTAAAAGACGCCGGCGGAATTGGCTTTATTGCTCACCCGCACGAAAAAAGAAATCATATGAAAGAACATCCGCCGTATCCCTGGGTTGATTGGAGTATTGAAGATTTTGATGGCTTGGAAATCTGGAATCATATGTCTGAGTGGATGGAAAATTTAACCGAGCAGAATAAGTACACTTCCTTCTTACATCCTTTACGATCAATTGTTGCTCCACCACCGGAAACTCTGAAACTTTGGGATGAATTCAATATGAAACGTAAAGTTGTTGGCTTTGGCGGAGTTGATGCTCATGCACATAAACAAAATCTTTTTGGATTTTTTGAGGTTGAAATATTTCCTTATAAAGTTCTCTTTAAATCAATTCATAATCATATCCTTCTGCCTGAACCATTAATAAAAGGCAATAGCAAGCAAAAAATTGCAAAAGCAAAATCAGCTATTTATGAGGCTTTAGCCTATGGGAGGAGCTTCGTTGCAAATGACTATCATGCTAATTCCAAAGGATTTCAGTTTTACGCAAAATCAGGCAGGAAAAAATATTATATGGGTGACAAACTGGAATTTTCGGATAAGATTACCTTACACGTAACTTTACCTGTTGATAATGCTGAAATAAGACTGATTCGAAACGGTAAAGAAATAGATAATTATAAGACTGATAAAGCAGAGTTTGAGGTCAAGAGTGAAGGTGTCTATCGGGTGGAAGTATATTACTTCGGAAAAGCCTGGATCTTCTCAAATCACATCAGAATTGGCATTTAATGCGCCCATAGTTCAACTGGATAGAACGTTGGATTCCGGTTCCAAAGGTTGGAGGTTCAAGTCCTCCTGGGCGTACGATTTTTAATGGTAGATTGTGCCAAAAAGTATTATTTTTGCAAGGTTTTTTAATTAATTAGTTGTTCAAAATAGGGCGGTTTAATGTTACAGAAAAAGAAAAAACTTTCTAAGAAGGAAATCAAAGAAGATAAACTATTAAATCTTTATCAGTCATCATTAGATTTCTTTGAGAAATATAAGAATAAGGTTCTTACCTATGCTGGAGTGCTTGTAATTGTTGTTGCTGCAGTTTACTTATATATGAATCAAAAATCCGAAAGCAACGAAAAAGCAGGCTTGGAGTTATCTCGTATTATGACTCTTTATTCTCAGGGTTCATATCTTGAAGCGATTGAAGGAAGGCAGGGAACTAATATAATAGGTTTATTACGTCTTGTCGAAGAATACAGCGGAACTGAAAATGGGGAGTCAGCTAAAATATACCTTGCAAATAGTTATTCATTCCTTGGCAACTATGAAGAAGCCTTTAAGTATTTTAATGATTACAGCGGAAGCATTGACTACTTTAAAGCAACAGCTTTAGCCGGTCAGGCTGGTTACTTTGCAAATAAAGGAGATTTTAAAAAAGCAGCTAATTTATTTCTCAGAGCTTCGAAAATATCAAAAGTTAACTCCCAAAATCCTGACTATATGTTGAATGCAGGAATTTATTATTTAAAGGTTGGCGAAAAGGAAGAAGCTAAGATTTTATTTAACAGGATTAAGGAAGAATATTCAACTTCTTTAGCGTTCAGGGAAGTTGACAAGTATCTTTCTATGATTAATTGAGAATTTTTCTGATAGTTTCAGAATTTTACTTTTTCTTTGATTAACTTAGCGATGTCAGATTTCCCCAATTATTTATAAAATAATTTCGATTAATAGAAGAAAATAACCAATAGTTTATGGCAGATACTTCAGATTTCAGAAATGGTCTTATTATAAAATTTAGAAATGACTTATACAGCATTGTAGAATTTCAGCATGTAAAACCTGGTAAAGGCGGAGCTTTTGTTCGTTCTACTTTAAAGAATCTTAGAACCGGCAGAGTATTAGAAAATACATTCCGAGCCGGTGAAAAAGTTGAAACCGTTCGTGTTGAAAGAAGAAAATATCAGTACCTCTACTCTGATGGCGATTCTCTTGTTTGTATGGATAACGAAACTTATGAGCAGTTTTATATTACGAGGGATTTTTTCAGTGACTCCGTTAAGTTCTTAAAAGAAAGTGAAGAAGTTGAAGTTCTGCTGAATGGTTCTGATATTATTTCAGTTGAAATACCAATATTTATAAATCTCAAAGTAGTTGAGACTGAGCCAGGCTTTAAGGGCGATACTGCAACCGGTGCGTTGAAACAAGCTAAGCTTGAAACCGGTGCTCAGATAAACGTTCCCTTGTTCATCAATGAAGGTGATATTCTTAAGGTTGATACCAGAACAGGAGAATATTCAGAAAGAGTTAAATCTTAATTTAAAGGAAGCATATGGACCTTGATCTAATCAAAAAGCTCGTAAAAATTGTTGATACAAGCGGCGTTACCGACCTTGAAATTCAAGAGGGTGAATTAAAGATAAAAATTGCCAAGAAGATCAGGAGTGCACAGGTTGTAACACAAATGCCGCTCACAGCCGCTCAGCCTTTAGCACAGCCAGCGGTTCGAACTGAAGAAGAGACTGCAAAACAAAAAACAGAAAGTGAACCAGCAGCGGCAAACCTTCACGAAATTCGTTCACCAATAGTTGGTACGTTTTACAGATCTCCGGCACCCGATGCTGATTCTTATGTGCAGGTTGGCTCAAATGTTTCTCCGGGTGGTGTTCTATGTATTGTTGAAGCAATGAAATTGATGAATGAAATTGAATCGGATATTAGTGGAAAAGTTGTAAAGATTCTGGTTGAAAATGGTAAGCCTGTTGAATATAACCAACCGCTGTTTTTAATAGAACCGGCTTAAGTATTTCTAAAACAAGGATTGATTTTGTTTAACAAGATATTAATTGCCAATCGCGGCGAGATTGCACTTCGGGTTATCCGCACTTGCAAAGAATTAGGAATTAAAACGGTTGCAGTTTATTCCGAAGCTGATAGAGACTCACTTCACGTTACCTTTGCAGACGAAGCAGTTTGCATCGGTCCACCTTTTGGAAGAGACAGCTATCTTAAAATTCCTGCTATAATTTCTGCGGCTCAGGTTACGGGTGCTGATGCAATCCATCCCGGCTATGGATTCCTTGCAGAAAATGCCAGCTTTTCTGAAATATGTCAGGAATCTAACTTAAAATTTATCGGACCTTCCCCTGATATGATCAGAGCTATGGGAGATAAAGCATATGCTAAGGAAACTATGCGAAAAAATGAAGTGCCTGTAATTCCCGGCAGTGATGGTATAGTAGATAATGTTGAGCAAGCTGTTGGATTTGCAAAAGAAATTGGCTTTCCTGTAATCATTAAAGCATCGTCTGGCGGCGGCGGTAAAGGTATGAGAATTGTCTGGGATGAATCTGATTTTCAAAAAGCATTTCAGACTGCAAGAACAGAAGCTGAAGCTGCTTTTGCCAATGGCGATGTCTACATCGAAAAATTTATTGAGAACCCAAGACACATTGAAATTCAGGTTATGGGTGATCAGCATGGTAATGTTTATCATTATGGTGAGAGAGACTGTTCAATTCAAAGGAGGCATCAAAAACTTATTGAAGAATCTCCATCCCCTGCAGTGGATGAGGAATTAAGAGCAAGAATGGGTGAGGCTGCAGTGAAAGGTGCTCACTCAGTTAATTATGAAGGTGCCGGAACAATTGAGTTTTTATTGGATAAGCACAAGAATTTCTATTTCATGGAAATGAATACAAGAATTCAGGTTGAGCATCCTGTTACAGAACTTGTTTATGATGTTGATCTGGTAAGACAGCAGATTCTTGTTGCCGCGGGAGAAAAAATTGAAGCCAAACCAAAAAAACCTCACGGTCACGCAATTGAATTCAGAATCAATGCCGAAGATCCAGAAAATAATTTCAGACCTTCACCAGGCAAAATCACTTCTCTTCATTTTCCTGGTGGTTATGGAGTAAGAGTCGATTCGCACATATACCAGTCTTATTCAATTCCTCCATATTATGATTCACTTGCAGCAAAATTAATAGTTTGGGGCAAAGACAGAGAACATGCGATAATGCGCGGTAAGCGCTCACTCAATGAATTTATTATTGAAGGAATAAAAACTACCATTCCGTTCCATCTGAAAGTATTGGAGGATGCAAGATTTATAAGTGGTAATTTCGATACAAGCTTTTTAGAAAAATTTTAATCTTCATATTATTCAAAAAATTTATATAAGAGGGAAAAATGAAAATACCGGAAAATGTTAAATACACTAATGACCACGAATGGGTTCGTGTTGAAGGAAACATTGGCATCATTGGAATTACAGATTATGCGCAGGGTGAACTTGGCGATGTTGTCTTCGTTGACATTGATGCTGACTTAAAGGAAATATCAAAAGGAAATACCTTTGGCACAATAGAAGCAGTAAAAACCGTTGGTGACCTTTTCGCACCTTTCACCGGTAAAGTAACTGAAATCAACAAAAAGCTTTCAGATTCTCCTGAGATTATTAACTCTGATCCTTACGGTGATGGCTGGATGATTAAAGCTGAATTGGCTAACCCTGCAGATCTTGATGATTTAATTGATGTAAACGCTTATAAAAATTTGATTGGTCAGTAATTCCTATATTATTCGTATTTAGTTCATTTTATTTGTTAAACCCGTGATTCACGGGTTTTTATTTTTAGCAAAATATTTATTTTAAGGTAAATGAATCAACGAGATTTAATACTGATAATTGACTTTGGGTCGCAGTATACACAGCTAATCGCTCGTCGTGTGAGGGAAGTTAATGTCTATTCTGAAATTCATCCGCATACAATTACATTCAGCGAGGTTCAGGAACTACACCCGAAAGGAATAATTCTTTCAGGCGGACCGATGAGTGTTTATGATGATAATGCACCTCGAATTGATCCGCAGATATTCAGTCTAAAAGTTCCTTTCCTTGGAGTATGTTACGGTCTGCAGTTAATCTGCAAAAATTTTGGCGGTACGGTTGAGCCTGCTACTAATCGTGAATATGGAAAATCTATTTTAAGAATTACGGATAATTCTGATTTACTTCGAGGTGTTGAAGACGCTTCAATTGTTTGGATGAGTCACGGAGACTATCTCACCGAATTACCTAAAGGATTTAAAGTTGTTGGTGAGTCAGATCATTCTCCCATTTGCGCTATTTCAAATCCATCAAAAAGATTTTACGGCTTGCAGTTTCATCCGGAAGTTGTGCACACTGAAGAGGGAGATCAGATTATAAACAACTTTATCTTTGATATTTGTAAATGTAAAGGCGATTGGACACCCCAGAATTTTATTGAACAACAGCTTGAAAAAATCAAAACGACAATTGGAGATTCAAAAGCAATCTGTGCGCTCAGCGGTGGAGTAGATTCAACTGTTGCTGCTGTTCTCGTTAAAAAAGCTATTGGTGAAAATCTGATTTGCATACATATAGATAATGGCTTAATGAGAAAAAATGAAAGCGAAAAAATCGGAATTCTATTCAATGAAAAATTAAAGCTTTATCATATCCACATTGACGCATCTGAAAAGTTTTTGAAAAATCTTAAAGGCGTTTCTGATCCGGAGAAGAAGAGAAAAATTATAGGCAACACTTTTATTGAAGTTTTCGAAGCCGAAGCTAAAAAGATAAATGGTGCTGAATTCCTGGTACAGGGTACTCTTTATCCAGATGTGATTGAATCTGTTTCAGTAAAGGGTGCTTCTGCTACCATAAAAACGCACCATAATGTTGGCGGTCTTCCTGAAAAAATGCATTTGAAATTAGTAGAACCATTTCGTGAATTGTTCAAAGATGAAGTAAGAAGCGTCGGTAAAAGTTTGAACATTCCACCTGAATTTATTAATCGGCATCCGTTCCCGGGTCCGGGACTTGGAGTTCGCGTTCTCGGCGAAATAACTAAAGATAAACTTGATATTTTAAGAGAAGCAGATGATATCTTCATTATGTCAATCAAAGAAGCTGGCTTATACAACAGCATCTGGCAGGCATTTACCGTGCTGCTGCCTGTCAGCAGTGTTGGAGTGATGGGGGATGCAAGAACGTATGAATATGTTCTTACTTTAAGAGCCGTAACTTCTGTTGATGGTATGACTGCAGATTGGTACACATTTGAGCACGATTTTCTTTCTTCAGTTTCGAATAAAATAATTAATAAAGTGCGCGGTGTTAATAGGGTTGTTTATGATATAAGTTCCAAACCACCCGCAACTATTGAATGGGAATAATTTACTTATCAAAAATCAGTATATAACTTTAATGGATCTAAAGCTTCAGGTAATAAATATTTTTGTTCTTTTCCTCTTCTTCATTATGATGGTGTTTTCGCCCGATTTATCCTTTTCACAGGATGTTTCTGAAGATGAAATAAACCGTCATTTTGATAATGCTTTAAGTCTCTTCAACTCAGGAAAATACGATGAGGCACTGTCAGGTTTCAATAAAATATTAACTGACTACCAATACAATTCAAAAACAACAGTAGCTGAATTCTTTAAAGCAAAAATTCATCTTGAATTGAAACAACTTAATCAGTTTAAGTCTGCCGCAGATCAATTTGTTGAATTATATCCTGGAAGCGCCTACGTTGATGAAATAAGACTGCTGTTAATAAAATACAACCTTGATATTGCAAACTACTACAATGCATTCAGAGAAGCTTTATTCATAATAGATAAAACGAATTCAAATGAATATGAAATAAAAGCAAGAAAAATCGGTGAAGGTATTGCAGCTAAATATCTTAATGATGTTCAGCTTGACAGGTTAGCTTCTTCATTTACGAGTTCAAAGATAAAGTCATTCGTGCTGCTTCAGAAGGGTAAATATTATATCAGGAACGGTAATTCATTCAGCTCAAAAAGAACTTTTGAAGAAATCCTAAATAGTTATCCTGAATCAGTTGAATACAATGAAGCAAAAAAGTTAATTGATCACTCATACAGCAGTGTACCCTCAACTCCTGTGATAGGTGTAATGCTGCCTCTTGAAACAAAACCATCAGGTGAATATAGTTCACAGGCTGCTTTAGAAATCCTTGAAGGAATTAAATTCGCCATTGATGAGTTCAACAAATCAAGAAACGATAAAGTCGGTTTGATTATTCGCGATACAAAAAAGGATATTAAGGAGATAAAAAAAATCAGGGAGGAATTTACATCGCTTGGCTCGCTAGTCGCAATCATTGGACCGATTTTTAGCAGTGAAGTAAGAGCTGCTCTTGAAGAATTTGAAGATTATGATATTCCAATTATTTCCCCAACTGCTACGGATGATGATTTAACAAGTTTAAATCATACTTTCTTGCAGGCTAATCCGTCCTTCTCAGTCAGAGGCAGAGCAATGGCTCAATATATTTTCTACGTTGAAAATAAAAGAACAATTTCAGTTCTGAATTCAATTGATGGATATTCACCAATACTCGCAGCATCATTCATCAATGAATTTGAAAAATTGGGTGGAAGAATAGCTAAAAAAGAATCATTTAAGAGTGATTATACTGATTTCAGCGGACCTGTTTCAAGAATTTATCTTGATTCATTAACAATTGAGGGAATATATATCCCGTTATCTGATAACCTGGTAACTCCGCTTATTTTTTCAGAACTGGTTAAGTACGGTATGAAAATACCGCTCTATGGTAACCAGGATTGGTTTACAGCAAAAGGATTTGAAACAGCACCTGAAATAAGTAACAATCTTGTATTCGAATCTGATTATTTTGTTGATTTCAATACTGATTCTTACATAAATTTTAACGAACAGTTTGGCTTAATTGCTAAAAGAGATGTCAACAGAAACGTTCTTTATGGTTATGATGCAGCAAAGTATTTGCTTACAGCCTATAGAAATAGCGGACCCGATAGAAGAAAATTGTTTGATAAAATGATTTCTGGCTTGCTTAGCAATGGGCTGAAAAATAACATCTCTTTTGACGAGAGAAGAGTAAATAAATATGTTAATATTGTTCGCTACAAAGCAGGAGTGTTTGAGTTAGTTGATAAGTTTAGATTGAGCCAATAATGAAAACAAATGAAAGTAAAAAATTTACAGTAAAGGAACTTCCTCCTGATGATCGCCCGCGGGAAAAGCTTTTATTGAGAGGTCCTCAAAGTCTTTCTGATGCGGAACTAGTGGCGATTTTACTAAGAACTGGTAAACAAGGGAAATCGGTAATAGAAATTGCCAGAGAGTTAATTATCAGTGAAGGTAATCTTGCAATGCTTGCCACAAAAACTGTAGCGTCGCTTCAAAAAATTAGTGGAATTGGAAAAGATAAAGCGGCAACCTTAGCCGCAGCCTTTGAATTAAGCAGGAGAATCCTCTCTCAACCGAAATGGTTTTCCAACAAAAAAATAACATCACCTCAGGATATTGCAGATATTTTTGTTCCGATATTAAGAGATGACAATAAAGAAAAATTTATTGTTGTATGCCTTAATTCAGCAAATAAGTTAATAAAGCATGAAACTATCTCGGTAGGCAATCTTAACTCGAGCGTAGTTCATCCACGCGAAATCTTTAAGGTTGCCATTGATAATAATTCAGCAAGCATAATTCTTATTCATAATCATCCCAGCGGTAATCCTGAACCAAGCAATGAAGATATCAGAATTACCAAAAAGATAGTTGAAACAGGTAAAATAATGGATATACCTGTATTTGATCATCTGATAATTGCAGGAGAAACTTATACAAGTTTCGTTGAAAAGCGGCTTTTTTAAAATAAATAACAAATTTTCCTTGAATTTTTTAACCACTTTCGTTATATAGGAACACTAAATTTTACACTACTTTGTAGATTTTAGGTAGTTGAAAGTTTATCTTTTTCTATTCTTAAACAATATATTTTAATCACAAATAATCGGAGGTTTCATATGAGCCTACTTAAAAATTTCAGAACCCCCGTGCTCGCCGCTGTATTGTTCGTCAGTATGGCGTTGATTGCGGGATGTGGTGGTTTAAGTGAAGCTCAGATTGCTGAACTCAATGCATTGCGTGATGAAGTTAAATCACTCGAAGCAGAAGCAAACAGTCTGAGGGATCAAAAAGCCCAGCTTGAGAATGAAATTCAGACCATAAATCGTAAATTGGCTGAATGCAGCAAGCAAAAGGAAGAAACTAAGGCAAATTTAGAAAAACTGCCTAAGTAATTATTAACAGGAATTTTATAACAAAATGAAAATGGAGAAAAAAATGAAACTTGCAAAATTTTTAGTTGCTATCGTTTCCCTCTCTTTCCTGTTATCTCTTTCTTCCTTTGCACAGCAAAAAGAGATGACTAAAGAGGAATGGGAAGCTGAAATGACCCGTCTTACCGGGAAAAAACAAGCCTTACTTTCAGAGATTTCAACTTTGAAAGGGGATATCGAAAATCTTAATACAGTAAAAGCCGGACTTCAGGATCCTGAAGAATGTATTGATCAGCTTTATGCACTCGTTGGTGCTACAAGGAGTGATGTTGAGAATTTCAGAAATGCAGTTAACGAGCTTGATGGAAAGATTAAGAGAAAAGAAAGTCCAAAAGCTGACAGACAAGCTGACTTGAATGCATTAAAGATGAATAAAATAAGTGCATTACCTGAATTCTTTGATAAAGTCCACAATAGAATGCAGCAAGCTCTTGACGAGTGGGTTGATGCAGCTCCGGTAATTTCTTATAAAGTTGTTAAAGGTGACCACTTATGGGGAATTGCCCGAAAGAAAGAACACTATGGAAACGGTTTTGCCTGGCCGGTTATCTATAAAGCGAACAGGGATAATATTAAGAATCCTGATTTAATTTATCCGAACCAGGTATTCTCTATTCCTCCTCTAACACAGGAAGAAAAAGATAAATATGAAAAGCTAAGATCAAATTACAAACCAGCTCCGGTGCAATAAAATTATTTTGGCTTGTTTAACTTAATTTATTTTGGAAGAACCCTTGTCCCGCTTTGGGATGAGGGTTTTTTCATTTAAAGAGCAATTATGACTGCAGTTGAAAAGAAAATAATAATTGAAAATGTAAATATGCAGGATCTTCTTGGATTCAATGATTCAAATCTTAAAGTTCTTGAAGACAGATTTAATGCTTCCATCACTGTAAGAGGGGATAATGTTATTATTAAAGGTGTTATTGAAGAAGTTAAGTTGATTGAAAAGCTTCTGAAGGAAATGGCTTATGTTCTTAATACCAGTGGTAAATTAACCACCGCAGATGTTAATACCATACTTGAACTTACTCTTGAAGGCAAAGAGTTAGTTGAAGAAGATGAGCTTGATGCCATTGTTCTTTATACAAAAAGAGATGTGATCAAAGCAAGAACACCCGGACAAATTAATTATATCAATCTTGCACGCAAAAATGATATTTGTTTTGCTATTGGTCCTGCAGGAACGGGTAAAACATATCTTGCTGTTGCAATTGCAGTTTCCGCTCTTAAAAGGGGATTGGTTAAGAAAATAATTTTAGCAAGACCTGCAGTTGAAGCAGGCGAAAGTCTTGGATTTCTGCCAGGAGATTTTCGTGAAAAGATTGATCCTTACCTTCGTCCTTTGTATGATGCACTCGATGATATGATTCCATCTGAAAAATTGAAGAGTTATATCGAGAAAAGAGTAATTGAAATAGTGCCTCTTGCTTATATGCGCGGAAGAACTCTTAACAACGCTTATGTCATTCTCGATGAGGCGCAAAACGCCACCACTCTGCAGATGAAGATGTTTCTTACAAGGCTTGGTGGTAGTTCAAAGTCAATAGTAACCGGAGATATAACGCAGATTGATCTTCCTTCAAAACAGGTCAGCGGATTGGTTCAAGCTAAAGAAATACTATCCAAGGTCGAAGGTGTTGCTTTTGTTTATTTTGATAAAGGTGATGTTGTTAGGCACAAGCTGGTAAAAGACATAATTGATGCTTACGAGAAGTTCAGTAATGATAAAAATGGGAATTCCTAAACTTTCTTTTTACTCTCCTCCCAATAAAAATCCATTTCCTTCAGACTCGATTCAGATAACTTTTTACCTGATGTTTTTATCTTCTCCTCAACGTAATTAAATCTCCTGATGAATTTTGTGTTAGTTTTTCTCAGTGCATTTTCAGGATTGATGTCTAAAAATCTTGCATAGTTTACTAATGCGAAAAACACATCACCGATTTCATTTTCCAGCTTGTTATAAAAGTCCTCTAGACTTCTATCTTCTGATTTCTGACTTCTGACTCGTTCAATCTCATGCATTTCCTCAATTTCTTCAATTACTTTTTTCCAAACGTCTTCTTTCTTTTCCCAATCAAATCCTACCTTTGCAGCTTTTTCCTGAAGCCTGTGTGCTCTTTGTAATGCAGGCAGTACTTCTGGCACACCATCCAAAACAGAATTCCTTCCTTCCTCAAGTTTTATTTCTTCCCAGTTCTTTCTGACTTCTTCTGAACCTGAAACTTTAACCTCACCAAAAACATGTGGATGTCTTCTTATTAATTTTTCTCTTATAGAATCTATTACATCATCAATAGTGAAATTGTTTTTCTCAGAGGCGATAATTGTATGAAAAACAACGTGAAGCAGTAAATCACCAAGTTCGTTTTTCAATTCGTTATAATTTTTCTTATCGATTGCCTCAACAACTTCGTATGCCTCTTCAATTGTTGCTGCTTTGATCGAGTCATTGGTTTGTTCACGATCCCATGGACACTCTCTTCGCAATCTTTTAACGATCTCTACAAATTCGTTAAATTTGTAACCAGTCATAAATCAAATCCTTATTAGTTTATTATAAAATTTTGACTACTTCATTTCAAATCTAACTAAAATAAAAATATCAGAATAAAAAGAGGGAAAAATGTTTGAAGAAAAATTAAAGCAAATGGGAATTGAAATTCCTGAACCTGTTAAACCTTTAGCAGCGTATATACCGGCAATGCAGGTTGGAAATCTTGTGATGACATCGGGACAGGTACCGATATCTGACGGATCAGTAAAATTTCAAGGTAAAATTGGAAAGGACTTAACAGAGGAAGAAGGAAGAGAAGCTGCCAAACTTTGTGCAATAAATTGTTTGAGTGCCATTAAAAGTGTGATCGGCAGCCTTGAGAAAATTAAAAGAGTAGTAAAGCTAACCGTTTTCATAAGCAGCGCTGAAGGATTTACAGCTCAGCCAAAAGTAGCAAATGGTGCCTCCGAATTCATTGGTGAAATTTTTGGTGAGGCTGGCAAGCATGTTCGCAGTGCAGTTGGTGTAAGTGAGCTTCCGTTAAATTCTGCTGTTGAAATAGAAATGATCGTTGAAATCAATAGCTGATTATGAACTAAGTCTCAGCCAGTTTTTTATAATTTTTTTACCGACTATAGTTAAAATCGATTCAGGATGGAACTGAATTCCCTCAAGAGAGTAAAGTTTATGTCTCACACCCATAACTTCTCCTGATTCTGCACGAGCAGAAATTTCAATTTCATCTGGTAAAGTGCCTTCTTTAACTATTAGTGAGTGATAACGCATCGCATCAAAGTTCTGTGGTATATCTTTAAAGATACTTCTGCCATCGTGATTTATCTTTGATGTTTTTCCGTGAATGATATTTTCTGCATTGACTATTTCTGCTCCTGCTGAATAACAAATTGCCTGCAGTCCGATGCAAACACCCAGAATCGGTATTTTATTTCCAAATTCTTTTATTACTTCAAGTGTCAGTCCTGAATTTTCTGGTCTTCCTGGTCCAGGCGAGATTAAAATCTTATCTGGCTGGAACTCTCTGACCGAAATATTTTTCTCATCATTCCTCAAAACTAAAATTTCGCTCTTGTATTTACCCAGTAATTGAACAAGATTGAAGGTAAATGAGTCAAAATTGTCAATAACTAAAATTTTCAAATAAAATCCCTGTTAAATTGATTATTCATGCGTTGAATTTTAAAGTCGTTCAACTTGTTATCTTGAAAAGAAAATTAGCTAATCGGTATATTTGTCAGAGCAAAATTAAAACAAAATGCGGTAATACTATTTGTCAGGTGGATTATAGTTGATTTTTGTTTGAGTTTTGTATAAAATTGAATCAATATTTCAGGTGATGATGTGAAAAATATATTGTTAATCATTTTATTGTTTACAACAACAGCTGCCATCGCACAGTTCAGGGATAGCGGCTTTGAAACTAACAGTGTCAGAGATGGAATTGTTACAGAAAATTCAAATGCATTATTCGGATTTCTGAATTCTGAAGATTTTATCATGCGTCATTCTTTCAGTCTGAATTATATGACCTTCGCAGGGCAGGGAGTATCAATGACAAGTTACACCAACAGTATGTTTTACCGGCTGATGAGTAATCTTAATGTTCAGCTCGATGTTTCGGTTATGTATTCCCCCTACAGTACGCTTGGTGATCAGTTTCAGAAAGATATCTCGGGAGTTTATATAAGCAACGCAGCGATAAATTATCATCCCTGGAATAATTTCTCTGTTCATTTGCAGTATAGAACAATGCCGTTTGGCTATGGTTATTATCATCCATTCTATGGATACGGAAACCCGTTCAATTATGGCTCGGGCTTAAATAGTTTTCAATCGGAATCACCTTTTGAAAGAAGATAGTGCACTATTTTTCAGAAATTAATTTTTGAGGGAAAAGAAAATTTCAAACAGCAATAAGAAAGAAAATCTTTCTAAAAAACTTATCCTTAATGCATCCATTCTTATTCTTATTTTAATTAATTCATTCCTGGCTTATTCTATTATTAAAACTATATCATTCGCTGAGGATAATTCTGCCCAGGCTTTTTTAGAAGACAGCACAAGAGTAAAAATACAGGTTGAAGTATTAAACGGCTGTGGTGTAAGCGGCGTTGCGGAGAAATTAACAGAATACCTGAGAGGCAATGGTATTGATGTAGTAAATTTAGGCAACTATCGTTCCTTTGAGATAGAAAACAGCATTGTTATTGGAAGAAATGAAAAAATTCGTAATGCCGAAATAGTTGCTGCCATTGTCGGATTGGATAACCAAAGTATTATTCAGCAAATTAATCCAGACTATTTACTTGACGTAACATTCATTCTCGGAAAAGATTATCGCAATTTAATTCCACTAAAAAAGAGGTAAAATTGAACTCAACTGATTTAGCAAACCGAATCTCAGAATTAATGTTTACAAAAAAAGGTTTTGATGTTCTGAAAATTGATCTTCGGAACCTCGTTTCATTCACGGATTATTTTATTTTATGTTCTGCGGATTCTGATGTTCAGGTTAAAGCGATTGCTGACCAGATTGACAAAGCTTTATCAGATGAAGGAATTAAATGCTGGCATCGGGAAGGCTTGAAAGCGCTTACCTGGGTTTTACTCGATTATGTGGATGTGGTTGTTCACATCTTCAAAAAAGATGCGCGTGAATTTTATAATCTTGAAAAACTATGGGGCGATGCACCATCAGAAATAATGAAAGACACTGCGGAAAAAATTGTCGTTAAGACAAAGTAAAAAGCATCTTTTCTTACTTTAATCTTTTTTCAGGCTTACTTCTTTGATAAGTTTGCATATCAGAATTCAAACACAATTTAACCTCCTTTATTGAAAAAGTATTTAACCGAAATATTCAGGGATGCAGCTCAGCGTTTACCTTATCTTGCGGAAGTTGAACTGGCTTTCGATACTCCCAAAATTGAAGCACACGGTGATCTTTCCTCAAATGCTGCAATGATCCTGTCAAAAAAACTTAAAAAGAATCCGAGAGAGTTAGCCGCTGAAATAATAGCAAATCTTCATATTGATGAAAACGTTATCAGTAAAACAGAAATAGCCGGACCGGGATTTATTAACTTTTATTTTACGCCTTTGTTCACAGCTTCAATTGTAAAGGATGTAAATGAAAGAGACGATGAGTTTGGCAGATCGAAAAAATATTTTGGCAAAAAGGCTAATGTTGAGTTTGTATCAGCCAATCCAACCGGACCGCTAACTGTTGGTCACGGTCGTAATGCTGTAATAGGGGATACTGTTGCAAATATGCTTGAGTGGATTGGATATGAAGTTGACCGCGAATATTATTTCAATAACGCTGGCAGACAAATGCGCGTTCTTGGTGATTCAGTTAGAATCAGATACCTTAATCTTCTTGGCAGACAAGTTGAATTCCCTGAGGATTATTATCAAGGGGAATATATCATTGATATTGCGAAAAAACTGAAAGAAGAATTTGGAAATAAACTTGTAGATGAGCCCGCCGAAGGAAAATTCAAAGAAGCTGCTGAAGCTGAGATTTTTAATGAGATTAAGAAAAGTCTGAACCGTATAGGAATTCACCATAAAATTTTCTTCAATGAAAAATCGCTTTATGAGGATGGAAAGATTGATGATCTCCTGAGAAAATTTAAAGCTTCAGGTTTGTCGTACGAAAAAGATGGAGCAATCTGGCTCAAACTTTCTGAGCTAACCGGCGGGGAAGATAAAGTTATCGTTAAAAACACGGGCGAACCAACTTACCGGCTTCCTGATATTGCTTACCACATTGTCAAATATAATCGCGGTTATGATTTAATGATTGATGTTTTCGGCTCGGATCACACTGCAACTTATCCCGATGTGCTTGCAGGAATAAAGGCTCTGGGTTATGATGATTCAAAAATTAAAGTTCTTATACATCAGTTTGTAACAGTAATGAAGGATGGTAAAATTGTAAAGATGTCTACAAGGAAAGCTAATTATATCACACTTGACGAGCTGATTGATGAAGTTGGCTGTGATGTTGTGAGATACTTTTTTAATATGAGATCAATTTCTTCTCATATGAATTTTGATATTGACCTGGCAAAAAAACAAAGTGATGAAAATCCTGTTTTCTATTTGCAATATGCTCACGCGAGAATTTGCTCAATTATCCGAACAATTGAATCTGAAAATCTGAAACCTTCAACAGAACATCTTAATTTACTGATTGAAGAAGAAGAACAAGCTCTTCTTAAAAAGCTTCACAAGTTTGAGGAAGAAGTTTTATACAGTGCAGAAAACTATGAGCCGCAAAAAATTTGTGCCTATCTTGAAGATCTTGCTGCATCATTCCATAAATTTTATACTTTCAGAAGAATACTTGGCAGTGAGAAAAATATTGCTGAGGCTAGGTTGGCTTTAGCCGTTGCAACAAAGACTGTGATTAAAAACGGACTGACCATACTTGGTGTTTCTGCGCCTGAGAAGATGTAAAACCCGGATGGAATCTATATTTGATAACTATGCAATATTTAAGTATTATAAATTGTAGATTTTTATTGCAGATATTTTAATCCATTTTAAGTTATTACGCAATGCGTAGAGAATTATGTTACCATCAATGCTAATAAGACAGACGACACAGCAAGACAATGACTAAAAATAGACTTAATTTTCAAACCGACCTTTATTTAACTATATAAATTTGATTTTGAAAAATTAGTGAATGGCAAAAAAGAGAAAAATAAAAATAATGGTAGCCTCTTCAGTGTATCAAAACCGCGATTTGCTTTTGCAAATTTGCGGAATTTTGAATACGTATGGTTACCACGTTATCAATTCTGAATATGGTACACTTCATCCGCCTTTAGGAATGAATAATACAGATGCTTGTATTGCGGCAGTCGGTGAATGCGATATTTTCTTTGGGATTATTAACCCGATGTATAGCACTGGTATAACACATTTAGAATTTCAAAAAGCTATTGCCATTGACAAGCCAAGAAGATTTATTGCTCACAGTTTTGTGACTTTCTCACGTAAACTGCTTGCTCAATATATGTATACAGATACCGCCAGAACACAACGTAATAATTTTGAAATTCAATCTACTTCCGTAATGGATAGTGTTAAGGTGATTGATATGTATAACGATGCGGTTCAAACAAATTTAGCCTATGAAGAACGCAAATATCATTGGGTACAAGAATTTTTTAGACCAGATGAAGCATTAAGACACGTTGAAACATTATTCCGTGATATTAAGCGTGTAGAACGTGAATTAGCTAATTTAAATAATTCAGCACAATGAAAACCGAACAACTCATAAAAGACCTGCTGAAACAGGAAGAAAGCGGACAGCTTGAGTTTAAAGAAGTTGTTCGTAAAGATGCTATTGGCAAAACTATTTGCGGCTTTTTGAATAATGAAGGCGGTCAGTTACTCATTGGAATTGCTTACAATAAAGAAATTAAAGGCATCAAAGACGCAGATAAATGGCAGTTTGAAATTGAACAATTCCTGATTAAAGAATTGGTTCCCGAAGCACCTGTAATGGTTTCAGTTGAAAATTATGGCGACAAACAATTATTGCTTATCAAAGTTTGGAAAGGTTCTAAACAGCCATATATTTTTAACGGCAGTATTTATTACCGCAGAAATGAAAGAACTATTCAGGCATCATCTAGAGAAATTTCTGAGCTTATCCATAAAAGGCAGGAAACTGAAATTCATTGGGAACGGCAGGCAGCCTTAGGTGTTGAGTTAGAAGATTTGGATTTAGAAGAAATCAAAAAAACGATGGATGCAGCATTGTCTGACAATAAAATGAAAGACATAAAAAAAGAGCCCCTCGAATTTCTTTCGTATTATGGACTTTTTAAAAATGGAAATTTTACCAATGCTGCAGTAATTCTATTCGCTAAAAAGCCTTCACGGTTTATTCCGCAAGCAAGGGTTCGTGTAGCGTTTCTTGATCACGGAAAAACAGGAGATGTATTCAAAGACGACCAATTGTTGGAGGGCAATTTATTTAAGAATATTAACGCCATTCAAAATTTCTTTGAAAAGCATTTGTTGTTCATCCGAAAATTTGAAAACAAAAATTGGAAACGGACGGATGATTATATTTTTCCTATGGCTGCTTTGCGTGAAGGAGTTTTGAATGCTTTAGTACACAGAGAATATGGTTTAGTTTCAAGTGCTTTATCGATTATTATATATCCCGATAAACTAGAAATTGCAAATAGTGGCAAATCTCCCTTTAAACAAAGTGAATTAAAGAAGAACCATTTATCAATGCCATATAATCCTGAGATAGCACATATTGTTTTTCTGAGAGGATATATTGAGAAGATAGGTAGAGGGACATTAAAAATTATTGACGCTTGCAAACAAGCTGGTATTAAAGCACCAGTTTGGGAAATAGGAGAACAAACAGTAAAATTAACTTTCTTTAGTGATGTTAAACTTGGTGGTGCAATTGAAGGTGCTGCTAAAGGAGCAAATAAAGGAACTACTGAAGGAGCAAATGAGGGAGCTATTGAAGGAGCTATTGAAGGAGCTATTGAAGGAGTAACTAAAAGAGTTAAAGATAAACTGGCAATTCTCTTAAGTGCTATTGCAGCTAATGAAGGAAATAGAGTTCCTGATTATAAAGAAGCTACTGGTTTACCAGATAGTAGTATGGAAAGATATATTAAGCAACTAAAAGAAGGTGATCTAATAGAGTTTAAAGGAGATGCAGCCCATACGGGAGGATATTATTTAACAAAGAAAATGAAAGCCAAATTGAAGTAGTGGACAACAAGGAAGCACTGGTGGTAACAGGCGTTTGGCGCAATGGCAGGTTAAGTGGTTAAATGAACATTTGTTCTTCGTCTCAAGTTCAGTGCTTATTGACAATTTTGTGCTCCGAAACCCGCCCGAACGCAAAGCCCGAAAACGTTATGCGGCAACACAATAACCGTAATTAATAACGGGTTAACTATTCTTGGAGTTACTGCGCCTGAGAAGATGTAGCTAATTCATCTTCCAATGATGTTGTTCCAACCGTGCACGCATAAATTGTTTTTGCCCCCGCCGCTTTAATCGCTTTTGCACATTCAAGTATCGTTGCGCCAGTTGTGCTTACGTCATCAACAATAAGAACATTTTTGTTTTTAATCTCTTCATAACGCTTAACCTTAAATGCATCGGCAATGTTTAATGCTCTTTGTTTAATATTCAATTTAGTTTGAGAATCAGTATGTCTTATTCGCTTTACGATTTTTTTTGACCAGGGTATGTTAAGTTTTCTGCTCATTCCTTTTACTATGTAGTCGGATTGATTGTATCCCCGCTCAACTTTTTTAAGATTATGGATTGGAATTGGAATAATCACATCAACTTGCCAGTTGCGTGATTTTATTCCTTCGGAAAGCATTTCACCTAAAAATATTCCGACTTTAAAATGCTTTTTATATTTCAGAGCGTGAATAATATGCTGCAAAGCCTGATCCGGCTGAAAAATATATAGTGCGTAATAATCAGAGATGATGTTGGATGTTTCAAAGTTTTTCTCAAATTCGTGCTCAAGTTTTTCTTCATCAGCAATTAGTATGCTGCTCAAACAATCATCGCAGACGGGTTTTGGATCATTCGTAAGTTTTTTATTGCAGCCGGGGCAAATTCTTGGAAGAAAAAAATCGAATATAATGCCTGGTAAAAATTTCATTTTTTAGCTAACGTTTTTTAATCGTCGATAATACTGATGTGTATGTTCGTATGTTATTTTCAATCATATCCGCAAAGCAAGATCTCGCCAGGAGCGGACAATTTTATCTGGCGGCGGCATAGCCGGCTACCAAAAGTTTTTTTTGTTTTTAGTTCATTGGTTTTTACCAAAGGTATGGCTCTGCCAAAGTTTTAGTTTTTCAGTTGTGGGTAGAACTGATAAACTAAACAACCATAACAAGTAACTAAAAAACCGGGACTAACAACTAATAAACTAATAACCGAAAAATCTTAGCAAAACTGGCAAAATATTTTTGAATATATCATTCATCCTCCGAAGAAGTCCTTTGGGCAATCATACCCACTTAACATAGCATTACAACATTCCACTTCGTTTACGAATAAACCATTCCAATGAGAACAAAAATATTGCTGTTATAAGCATCCAGATGTTCGACCATAGAAAAATTTCTGATGTTACTATTTTTTCTTTTGAAGAATTAATTTTTAGTTCATTTAATTTGTTTAGTAAATCGGAATAATCATCATAAAAGAAAAACTCCCCGCCGGTATCTTTTGACAACAAATTCAATAATGAATAATTCATTACAGGGTTAATCATTTCAATATCTATTTCGCCAATATTAAAACTGCCGTTGTCTTTTCCTGAAACTCTTCCATTCACTAATGCCTCTGCAGAATAATTATAATCTCCCGGTTCGTTAATAATTATTGAACCCTCATATAAACCAGCGCCAACATTTTGCATATCAGTTTCAAGTTTACCAGCATCTGAAGATATAAAAATTTTAACCTGAGCTTCTGAAACGGGATTCAATGATTCATCAAATACTTCACCAATAAACTCAATTCTTTCTCCCTGCGAAAAATTCCTTTTTGATGTTTTAACTCTTACCAGCTTTTGCTCTTCGCCTGCTCTTAACCATCGCAGCGAATTGATAATGAAACTATCAAATAAATCCAGTCTCTTTGGCGCTGTCTGAAGTTTCCATTTCCAGATATCTCTTGCTAAAACAGCAATTGAGCGTCTTCCGCTGAAATTGTTGGATAAAATTAAAGGCGAGTTAACCACATTATTGTTAACTTTTATCTGCGCAAGAGTTCTGCTTTCAATTCGTGGATTAAATATGGCGCTTGGCTGCGAAACCGGAGGAAGATTGTTCCAGCTTTCAAAAATATTTTTTTCTGACAGTTGAAGTATTGGATTAGTTAATTGATCGGGAGTTATGTTGGGCTGTACTTCTCTAATTCCAGAAAAATTCTGGTTTATGGTGAAAGGAAGTTCAGTTCCCATTCTGGCAAGTCTGCTTAAGCTCACTCCAGATGACAAAGTAAGAAAGTATGGTATTTTAGCATCTCTTATTTTTGTTAAAACGCGATTTAATAATTCTTCCGGAGCTGCATCTGATGGGAACCCGATTAAGAACATAACATCGGCGCTGTCAATCTTCTGATAGTTTAATGGCTTTAAAAATCTTTCACCTGAAATCTGAACTATCGAATTTACTTCGATATTATCATCTCGCTGCAGAGCATTATTAATGAAGGTTAAATCAGCAGAAGGGCTTGAGGCTAGAAGAAGAACTTTTATTTTATTCGAAAGCACTTTTACATAAAAGATCTGCTTGTTGTTAGCTCTAGTGAATTCATCCTTCAATGGTAAAATCTCAATGCTTAGCTTCTTTTCTCCGCTGCTTTGTGCTTTATAATCAAAAGAAACATTTTGAATTCCCGAGCTGCTAAGGATGATTGTTTGTTGAGAGAAGAATTTGTTATCCTCATAAAGAGTTACAGTTACGGTTTCTCCTGCAAATCCTTTATTTGAAACACTGGCAATTATACTGGTTGGTGTTTCTGCATAGATGAAATCATTGTGCAATACTTTTTTAATTTCAACATCCTTACGTTGAGTAGTATCGCCGATTCCAATAGTAAAGACAGGTATACCGAGATTTACTGCTTCATAGTATGGATTGCTTCCTGATGTTATTACGCCATCAGTAATAAGTGAAATTGATGCGATGTTAAAATTTGAGTTCCTTACATAGCTGAATATCTCCTGAAAATTTGTTGTCCCCTCAGAGAAGTCTATCTTGTCTAAGCTGTCAATGCTTATTTCAGAAACATCATTTCCGAATGCATAGAATACAAGATTATCGGCTGAAGCTTTTCCTGAAAGATCTGTAAGTGTTTTTTCAACACTTAAAACTCTATTGGTTCCGTCTTCTATAGTCAGGGATCTTGAGTTATCTATGAATACAAGATTTTTTGGTTCAAGCATAAACTTGCGGCTGAGATTAAGTATAGGTTCAAAGAGAACTAAACACAGCGCTAACAGAGCCAGTGTGCGCAGAGTAGTTAGTAATAACTTTTTACTTTTATTGATTTGCGGAACGGTGAAACGGTAAACATAATAGGAATAAGCAGCTATAAGAATCAGAGCAAGGAAAAGATAAAACGCGGGAAAGGCAAGCGATATTTGAATGTCTTCGTATCCAAACATCAGTCGGCTTTTTTATTGAATAACTTTTCAATATCCCAGCTTTTCATTTTCCTGAAAGTATCGTAGTCAGTTAAATCAAAATGGATTGGAGTTACAGAAACAAATTTGTTTTTAATTGCAAACTGATCGCTTTGCTTTTCACCGTTGATTTCAACGAGCTTTCCTGTTAACCAGTAATAATCTTTTCCGAAAGGATCGGTTCTTTTTTCATAGATATCATCCCACTTTGCTTTGCTTTGCTCGGTTACAAGTATACCGGCAATTTCATTTTCAGGGAAATTAGGAACGTTAATATTCAGAAGTGTTCCCTGGGGCAGTCCATGTTCAATAACTTTTTGTGCAAGCAATTTGGCAACTTTACCAGCATATGTGAAATCCTTAGCTTCGTGACTTGTTACTGAAATTGCGATAGCAGGAACATCCATTATAGCTGCTTCTCGTGCTGCTGAAACGGTTCCGGAGTAAATAATATTTATTGCAGTGTTGGAACCGTGGTTTATTCCTGAAATTACAAGATCAGGCGACTCACCCATAATATTTCTTATCCCCATCTTAACACAATCTGCCGGAGTTCCTTCGACTGCGTAACCAAAGAAAGATCCATTGTTATAGTATTTAGTTACTCTTAATGGATATTTCATTGTGATTCCATGCCCAACTGCACTTTGCTCTTCACTGGGTGCGACGACGGTCACTTCAGCGATTTCTTTCAATGCTTGTGCTAATGCTGCTATACCTGATGAGTAGATACCGTCATCATTAGTTACCAGGATTTTCAATATATTTACCTTTGATGTTGTTTTAAATATAACCGTGCTAATATACTACTAAAGCGATACACTCTCAATAAAACTTTTGGTGCATTCACATTACTTATGCTTGTCGTCAAACCATTTATTTTTAATAAATACCCTGAAATTATTTGTGCATTTAGTACGAAGATGAGCCCAAGTGCCAAGCCGCCTTATTATTTTAACCTTTCCTACAGCGTTGGTGATAAGAAGGAGATAGTAGAGCAGAACCGAAATTTATTTTTTAATGAATTAGGATTGAATGAGAGAATGATCAGCTATCAAAAGCAGGTTCATGAAGATAAAATTAGCTGCGTTGATGGTTCAGGAAGCTGTGGTGAAAGCGACGCTCTCATAACAACAAAAAAAAATCTTGGATTGGCAATAAGCAGCGCCGATTGCCCGGCTATTTTTATTTACGATCCGATGAATGAGGTTATTGCTGCAGTTCATTCTGGCTGGAGAGGTACTGAAAAACAAATTCTGAAAAAGACGATACAAAAATTAAAATCCGATTTTAATTGTAATCCAACAAATCTCATCTGTTATATCGGACCTTCAATCTCTCAAACAAATTATGAAGTTGATGAGGAAGTTGCTTCAAAGTTTGATGAAGAATTCATATTAAAAAAAGGAAATAAATTTCTGCTAAATCTTTCTGGTGCAAATTATAAGATGCTGGTTGAAGAGGGAATGAAGCGAGTCAACATCCAGGTTTCGGGATTGTGCACTTATGAATTTGAAACTCTTTTACACTCCTACAGACGTGATGGTCAAAAATCGGGAAGAGCGCTTGGAGTCATTGCTATAAAGGAGAAACCTTGAGCAAACTTGCTGTTAAAATTGTGCTTGCATACTCTGCTCTTTGTTTGATATGGGGTTCTACCTGGATCGCAATTAAATACGGACTCGAGGCACTCACCCCAATGTTTTCTGCTGGCGTACGGTTCGCATTAGCATCTATTCTTATCTACGCACTAATGAAAATAAAAAACATTACTCTTCAAACCGACAAGGTTGCAATCAGGCTTTATTTCTTGATGGGATTTCTATCGTTTGTAATTCCTTTCGGATTGGTTTACTGGGCGCAGCAGTTTGTTCCTTCGGGAATGGCAGCAGTGCTTTTTGCAGTTTATCCATTCTGGGTAGTTATCTTTTCTTACTTGAGAATGAAGGAAGAATCTATCGGGTTCTATAAAATATTCGGAACAATTCTGGGTTTTGGCGGAATAGTTGTGATTTTTTTGGATTCATTCAAAGGCGATCTTTCTGATTACCTGATTGGTATGTTCGCAGTCGTGTTAAGCGGAACAATGCAAGCCTGGATAGCAGTTTCAATAAAGAAGTTTGGCAACCATCTTAATCCGTTATCAATGAATTTTATTCCAATGGTTATTGCAGGCATTTCTATGACTGCAATTGCTCTTTTCGCTGAAGATCTTTCAACTTTGAAATTTAATGAGAATGCAGTTTTATCAATTCTATATCTTGCAGTATTTGGCAGTGTGGTAACATTCACTTCATTTTACTGGCTGATCAAACATATTAACATTGTAATACTTTCCTTGATAGCGTTTATTACTCCTGTAGTTGCACTTATTCTCGGGTATTTTTTGTACAATGAAGTTCTTTCCACCAGACATTTTATCGGTTCAGCATTGGTGTTAACGGGCGTTCTCTGGGCAAATCTTGGCAATCTTCTTAAACTAAGAAAAGGATCAATAATAAAAGCTGAAGTTGAGTAGAAATGAAATCATTATTAGTTAACATTTATTTAATTTTAGTTATAAAAGTATTTCTTTTTAGATAATGACTAACATAATCAGAATAAAAAACGCTACATTTTACGGCTATCACGGCGTGAGTAACGAAGAGCAGTATGTCGGCGGAAAATTTGAAGCAGATATTGATATTTATACGGATTTTTCTGAAGCAGCAGAAGGCGACGATCTAAATAAAACTGTGGATTATTTTAAAGTCTTTTCTTTTCTCAGTCAGATTACAATAAGAAAAAAATATTATCTGATTGAAGCATTAGCTGTAGAAATTGCTGATGAATTGTTAAAAAAATTTGACAGAATAATAAAAGTTGCAGTTAGAGTTAGAAAAAATAATCCTCCTCTTGGCGGGGTTGTTGATTGTGTTGAAGCTGAAGTTATTAAAGAGAGAAAATAGTTAAATATCTGAACAGGAATTTAAGATCAGGAACGTTGCTTACATAGGTATTGGCTCAAACGTAGGAGTGCAGATTAATAAGATTGAACTCGCAATTGAGCTGATCGATCAAAACACAAACTGCGAGGTTGAAGCCGTATCTTCAATTTATGAGTCTGATCCTTATGGTGAAATTCAGCAAAATGAATTTTTTAATGCTGTCTTCAAAATAAAAACTTACTTTGAAGTTAAGGAACTGTTTCATTTCCTGAAATCAGTCGAGCATCAGGTTGGAAGAACAGTGACCCGGAAATGGGGACCTCGTGAAATAGACCTTGATATATTGTTTTATAATGACATTATTTTATCTGATGATGAAATTACAATCCCTCATAAAGATTTATTAAACAGGGATTTTGTCCTGATACCATTATTGGAAATTGCCCCCGAATTAATTCATCCTGTTATTAACAAAAAAATCTCTGAAATTAGTATTTTTAAACACGAGTCCGAACATTCTTCGGCTCAACAGATAAAATCTTATATTATCAGGAAAATACCACATAAAGTTCTGATATAATGAACGACAATCCCGAAGTAAATAACGAATTACGCTACATAGCAATCGAAGGTGTAATTGGCGCAGGCAAAACCAGTCTGGCAAAACGCATTAGTGAACGCCTGAGTGCTAAACTAATCCTCGAACAGTTCGACAACAATCCATTCCTTGAAAAATTTTACGTTGATAGAAAACGTTTTGCGTTCCAAACCCAGATGTTTTTTCTGATTAACAGGTTCAAACAGCAGCAGGAACTGCACCAGGAGGATTTGTTCGCAGAGCATATAGTTTGTGATTACATTTTTGAAAAGGACAGAATTTTTGCTTATTTAAATTTGAGCAAGGACGAATTGAATCTCTATGAAAGTATCTATCCTTTGCTTGCCCGCTCACTTCGCAAACCTGACCTGGTGATTTTTCTTCAATCAAGTACAGACAGGTTAATCTACAACATTAAAAATAGAAACAGGAAAATAGAGCGAGCTATCACAAGAAGCTATCTCGAAGAACTTGGCGAAGCTTACAATCATTTTTTCTTCAGGTATAATTCCACACCACTTTTAATTGTTAATTCATCTGAAATTGATTTCGTAAATAGTGATAATGACTTCGATGAACTGTTCAAGCAGATATTCAGAGAAGACAGAGGTTTTACAGAGTATTTTAATCCCGAAATCAGGAGGATAATTTGACTCGTTTAATTTTAATCGGTGCAATTATAATTCTGGCGATATTTGCATTCAGATTCTTCAAACTTATTTCGAACTTTAAATCCGGCTCAAAACCCAACATAAATGATTTAAAGGATAGAGCTGAGTACTTGAAGAATAAATACAAGAACGTAGAAGAAGCTGACTATCGTGACGTAACACCAACCGATGATGAAAACGATTTTTCAAAGAAAGATAATGGCTGAAAAGAATTTGGCATCAAATATTGTTTATACATTATTCAAAATATTTTTTTCCGTATCCGAAAACCCTTCAAGAGAAATAACTGCTCCTAAAAAAGTTTTAATCGTTCGTCAGCACAATCAGCTTGGGGATTTATTAGCCAGCGTTTCTCTCTTTAGAGCAATAAAAGAAACCTATCCGGAGGCACAATTATCGTTAGTTCTAAGTCCTGATAATTATACAGGATTAGTTAAAAACAGATTTCTTGACAGTATATACATTTTTGACAAAAAAAAATTACTTAACCTATTTTACTTTTTCAGGACAATAAAATTTCTTAGAGAAGGATATGATCTGGTTATAGTTCCCGTTGTTGTTTCAATTTCGTTTACAAGTAACCTGCTTGCAAGAATTGCCAAAGCTAAAGCACGTATTGGTGCAAATTCATTGAATGGTCAGCCAAACCAGAGCAGATTCTTTTTTGACAGAAGAGTTGATCTGGACTGGCGTAAACAGCCGGATTCAAATGTTGCTGAAAGAATTCTGGATATAGTAAAACCTTTCGGTATAAACACTGAGAATTTCAAATCAGAAATATCTTTTGATGAAGATGATATTAATGCTGCAAAAGAATTTATTGATGAATTTGGTTCTGAGAGTAAAAAACTTTTAATCGGGCTTCATGTCGGGGCAGGAAAACCAACTAACCGCTGGTCGCTTGATAAATATGCTGCGCTTGTGGCAAGAATAGACAGAAACTATTCCGCTAACTTTTACCTTACCGGCGGCTGGGCTGATAAGGAAGAATTGAATTATCTGTCAAGTCATTGTGATATTAAATTCGGGAAATTTATTAACAGACCTATTCCGCATATCGCATCATTAATTTCACTTTCAAATCTTTTTATTTCAAATGATACGGGAATAATGCACGTAGCCGGAATAACGGATACTCCGCAAATCAGCATTTTTGGACCAACCAATCCGTTCAACTGGGCTCCGATTGGAGCGAACAAATATTTTGTTCGTAAATCTGAACTTATAGATGACGTTTCTATTAATGATGTATATCACCTTTGTGAATTAATTTTAAATGATAAGGAAATAGAAAAATGAATAAGTGCATCGCTGCTGTTGATATGGGCACTAACTCATTCCACCTGATAATTGTTGAGGTGAAGAGCAACGGTTCATTTAAAATTATTGACCGTGAAAGAGAAGTAATTCGTTTAGGTTCTCATAAAGGGAAGGAATTTACCTGGATATCCGAAGGCGAAATGGAAAAAGCAATTGATGTATTAAAAGATTTTAATAAGATTGCTCAATTCTATAAAGCTAACCTCAGAGCAATTGCAACCAGTGCGATAAGGGAAGCGAAAAATAAAAACGAATTTATTGATAGGGTTTTTGAAGAAACGGGAATTAATGTTGAAGCAGTTGATGGAAAAGTTGAAGCTGAATTAATTTACCTTGGTGTACAGAATGCTCTTGATGTTGAAGATAAAAGAATTTTATGTGTTGATATCGGCGGCGGTAGCACTGAATTTCTCCTTGGCGAAAATGGAAATTCGGAATTTGCAGAGAGCATTAAAATTGGCGCAGTCAGGTTAAGTAAAATGTTCTTCCCTGATTATCATCTCACTGAATCAGGAATTGATATGTGCAGGCAATACATAAAAGATAAACTTGATTATAACACTAATCTCCATCCAAATCATATCTTTGAAATGGCGGTTGGCAGTTCAGGAACTATAGTAGCGGCAGCTTCGATTATTTCTTTCAGAAGAAGCGGGAAGTTCAAGAAAACGATGAATGGTTTTACATTTACTGCAAATGAAGTCTTTAAACTGACTGAGGATGTTCTCAAGTGTAAATCACCTGTTGACAGACTTTTTATTGAAGGAATGGAAATTAAAAGAGCGGATATAATTCCTGCCGGAATGTTAATCTTAAGTGAAGCCTTCAATACATTTAAGCTGAAAGAGATGACAGTTTCTGAAAATGCTTTGAGGGAAGGAATTATAATCGATACGATAATGAAGATGGATGAATTTAAATCTCTCCTGGTTTAGCGTTTTTCTTTTGCTTCGAATACACCAGTAATAAAAACCTGCCCCTGATAGTGATACCAATGCAATGATTATCATTAATTAATCAAAGAAGCTACATCCTATGATTTTCTTCCCAAAGCAAAAATTCAAGCTATTAATTTTGCTTTTAGGCAAAAATGTCAAAAACATTTCGCTAAAAAGAATGCAAAAATGCAGAAAACAAATTTCTTAACAGAAAAGATGTGAAGTTCTGAAAATGGTAAAATGGAATTTGCCGGAAATGATACACGGAACTATTTTATCTGTGGAATTGATATATTTAAAAACGAAATACGAGTGATTTCCGCGGATAAATTTTTGTCCGGATTGATTTAAGTTTATAAGTTCTTTAACAGAATAAAGTAATCATCAATTAACTATTATTATTCCTCATAAACCAATTACCTTTAATAAGAACACACCGCGTTATATTTACAAAAATTTATATTTAAACAAATAATTAAATCAAGCATAGTTCTCGCATAGTAAATGAATGATTATTTACTTAATTTTCCCTCAAAGGAATATGCTATCTAAAAATCTAACGAGGCATTTTGTATGAAAATGTATAATTATAAAGTTATTTTAGAAGAATGTGAAGAAGGTGGATTTTATGCTGAATGTCTGGCATTTCCCGGTTGTCACGTGGAGGGTGAAACTTATGAAGAGACGATGCAAGAAATAAAAGCTGCAGTAAAATCTTTTATTGATGATTACCTGGCTAGAAAAGAGGAACTTCCATCTGATAATTTTTTAGTTACTTCGGTACAGATTTCAGTTTAACAAATATCGAACTGTTTTAATGAATTAGTATTTTATATTTATTGATAGTTTTCATAGACTTAATTAATTAATTTTTTTAACTTTAAATAGTGGATGATAAATTGGCAACACAACAAAAGAGTAAAAGGCGAAGCAAAAGAATAAAACCAACTTTCTCGAAGAGCGCTTATCCTCATATTTCCTTTGAAAAAAAGATCTCCAATGGAAAACCCATAATAAGCGGAACCAGAACGAGCGTTAGAATAGTTGCAGGCTATTATCAAATGGGTATGAGTGTGGATGAAATACTTGCTACACTTTCTCATTTAACACCTTCTCAGGTTCATTCTGCTTTAGCTTATTACTTTGATAATCAAAAAGAGATAGATTGTGATATTCATGATAATGAAAGTTACTATGATTCAAATATAGTTTTGTAAATGATTTATGAAAATTAAGATATTAATTGATGAAGATGTACATGCCACTTTATCAGAAGCTCTTCGGAAACGTGGTTATGATGCTATCAATGTTCAGGAATTAGGGAAGAAAGGTATTTCAGATCAGGGATTAATTGATGAAGCGATTAAAAACAGAAGCTGTATTATGACTTATAATATTAAAGACTTCATAATCCTTCATAATAATTTTCTTGAAAGGAATCAAAGCCATTTTGGTATTATCGTATCAAAACAGCTTAGCTTAGGTGAAACATTAAAACGTTTATTAAAAATTTTGAAAACCTCAACTGCGGAAAAAATTAAGGGTAGAGTTGAGTTTCTGTAATCAGACTAAACTTAAAGCATCCATCAAATACCTTTAATAAGAGCCCACCCCTCTTTATATTTACACATTATTTAATTTTACCTCTGACTTAATCCAGAAATTATGGAACAAATTAGAAACTTCTGCATAATTGCGCATATAGACCACGGTAAATCCACTATAGCCGACAGGCTTTTGGAGAAAACCGGTGCCGTTACAGAACGTGAAGCAAAAGCTCAGGTTTTGGATGATATGGATCTGGAAAGAGAAAGAGGAATTACCATTAAATCCCACGCCATTCAGATGCATTATACTGCAAAAGATGGTGAGAAGTATATTCTTAATTTAATTGATACTCCCGGTCACGTTGACTTCAGCTACGAAGTCTCCCGTTCACTCGCTGCCTGCGAAGGAGCTTTGCTTGTTGTAGATGCAGCACAGGGAGTTGAGGCGCAAACAATCAGCAATTTATATCTTGCACTTGATGCTGGTCTTGAAATAATTCCTGTCCTAAATAAAATAGATTTACCAAGCGCAGAGGTTGATAGAATTTCTAAACAGGTAATTGATTTGATTGGCTGCAAAGAAGAAGACATTGTTAAAGTGAGTGCAAAAGCAAACATAGGAATTGATGAGTTGCTTGAAGAAATAGTTAAAAGAATTCCGCCGCCAAAAGGAGATCCTCAAGCACCATTACAGGCATTAATATTCGATTCCATCTTTGATGCGTACCGTGGTGCTGTTGCATACATCAGAGTATTTAATGGAACACTTCGTACCAATGATAAAATAAAATTCTTTGTTACAGATAAAATTATGGATGCTGAGGAGATTGGAATTTTAGGATTAAGAAAAGAAAAGGTTGAAGAACTTTCAGCAGGTAATGTTGGTTATCTTATTGCTGGAATTAAAGATGTCAGGTTTACGAAAGTTGGAGACACCGTAACTCAGGCAAAGAACGGAGCTGCAAAACCTCTACCGGGTTACAAAGAAGTCAAGCCGATGGTTTACAGCGGACTGTATCCGACAGATTCAGATGATTATGAAAGTTTGCGCGATGCTCTCGAAAAATTCAGGTTGAATGATTCAGCACTTGTTTATCAGCCGGAAACTTCTGCTGCACTTGGATTTGGTTTCAGGTGTGGTTTTCTTGGACTTCTTCATATGGAAATTGTTCAGGAAAGATTGCACAGGGAATATGATCAGACGATTATTACAACTCTGCCAAACGTTGAGTATTATGTTTATAATAAAGGAGGAGAGCAAATAGTTGTAGATAATCCGGCAGAAATGCCTCCAATCGGAGAGATTGACAGGATTGAAGAACCATATATAAAAGCACAGATCGTGTGTCCGAGTGAATATGTGGGAAATATTATGAAACTCTCGATGGATAAAAGAGGAACTTATATAAACACGACTTATCTCGATCCCACAAGAGCTGACCTTCAATTTGAATTTCCACTTTCGGAAATAATTTTCGATTTTTACGATAAGCTTAAATCAACTTCCCGTGGTTATGCTTCATTCGACTACGAGTATATGGGTTATGTTGAGTCTGATCTTGTTAAACTTGATATCCTGTTGAACGGAGATCCTGTTGATGCACTTTCAATGATAGTTCACAGAGATAAAGCTTATGATTGGGGAAGGAAAGTCTGCAATAAATTGAAGGACTTAATTCCAAGACAAATGTTCGAGGTTTCAATTCAGGCAGCTATTGGTTCAAAAGTTATTTCAAAATCAGTTGTAAAAGCATTGAGAAAAAATGTTATTGCAAAATGCTACGGCGGTGACATCACAAGAAAAAGAAAACTTCTTGAAAAACAAAAAGAAGGTAAAAAAAGAATGAAGCAGGTGGGCAATGTTGAAATTCCGCAGGAAGCGTTTCTGGCAGTGTTGCAAATAGACGAATAATGGGGATTAAATATGAACATATTCTTTAAAAAACTCCTGAAATTCTTGAAGATACTTCTCATTGTTATTCTGGTTTCACTTATAGTCAAAGCCTTTGTTATTGATGCGTTCCAGATACCAAGTACATCAATGGAAAATACTTTGATGCCGGGAGATTTCATTTTTGCAAACAAATTTGCTTATGAAATTGCTACTCCGCGCGAGATTCCAATTGCCAATCTACACATTCCACAATTTAAATTATTTGAAGTCGGCAAGCCTGAAATAAATGACATAGTAATATTTGAATTTCCTCAGGGTTTTGAGAATGATCCCATCAGAGGCGGTTCAAAATATGTCAAAAGATTAGTTGCCGGTCCGCGCGATACTTTGAGAAGCACTGATGGGGAAATATTTGTTAACGGAAAGAAAATTGAGTTGCCTTCCAGCTTTAAATCATTTAATTATATAGATAAAAACGGATTGGTAACTGATGAGACTATTTATCCGCCGGGTGCTAAGTGGAATAGAATCAGTTATGGACCGATTATTATTCCGGCTAAAGGCGATACTATAAAAATTTCACCTGAAAACTTTGAACGATGGCAATCTGTTATAGTTATGGATCATGGACAGCGAACATTGCTGTCTGAAGGTACGCTGGTAACCTTAGATGGTAAAGCGATATTTGAATATGTTCTTAAACAAGATCACTATTTCGTTATTGGAGATAACTTCGAAGCGAGTCTGGACAGCCGTAATTACGGGTTTATTACCGATAATATGATTATTGGAAAAGCCTTATTTATTTACTGGTCTTATGATTCAGAAAAAGTTGCTCCCGGTCCGCTTGGATTTCTATCAGCAATCAGAGCCAACAGAATTTTTAAAGGATTTAATTAATCTGCTTAATCAATTTTAATATGAAATTTATTTTCATCCCGATATTGTTTTTAATTACCTCAGTTGGATTTTCACAATCCAAATACTTCATCTACTTTAAAGATAAGGGTATTGAATCAGCGACCAGACTGGAAAAAGGAAGTGATATTTATAACTCGGCTCTTTCATTACTTTCCGAAAAAAGTATTGAGAGAAGATTAAAAAATATGGGGGAAGAAGAGTTAATTACATTCGAGGATTTACCAATCAAACAGGACTATATTTCTCAGATTGAAGAACTTGGGGTTAAAATTGAAAACAAGCTGAGATGGTTCAATGCAGTAACTGCTTATTTAACTGAAGATGAAAAAATAAAAGCTGCCAGTCTTTCCTTCGTAGAAAAAATTGAAACGGTTAGAAAATTCGTTTTCAAATCTCCTGAAGTAAACGAAGCATCTTTTTTATTGAAACAACCCACTAACCAATTTTCATTTGATTATGGTCCGTCATTCGGACAGCTTCAGCTTTCCGATGTACCGGCAGTACATTCAAAAGGAATTTCCGGTGAGGGTGTATTGCTTGGTTTACTTGACACCGGCTTCAACTGGAAAAATCACGAATCACTTAAAGACGCAACGATTGTTGCTGAGTATGATTTTATTTTTAAGGATACATCCACAGAAAATGATTCTCTCGATGTTCCAAATCAACATAATCACGGAACACTTGTATTCTCAATAGTCGGAGGTTTCAAAGAAGGACAGCTTATTGGTTCTGCATTCGGCGCTGATTTTATTCTTGCAAAAACAGAAGATATCAGAAGTGAAAAACATATCGAAGAAGATAACTACGCAGCCGCACTCGAGTGGATGGAAAGTTATGGAGTAGATATAACCAGCAGCTCATTGGGCTACAGCACTTTTGACCCACCGGAATTTTCATACACTTACGCAGATATGGATGGCAAAACTACTATCGTAACAAAAGCTGCCGAACTTGCATTCAGAAGAGGAATTGTAACAATTACATCTGCGGGCAATGAAGGCGCCACTTCCTGGCGTTACATAACTGCGCCTGCTGATGGAATAAATACAATAGCAATCGGAGCTGTTAACAATGCAAATGAAGTAGCAGGATTCAGCAGCCGGGGTCCGAGTTATGACGGAAGAATTAAGCCGGATGTGGTTGCTCAGGGTGTAAGTGTTTATTGTGCAAACCCCGGTAATTTTTCAGCTTATATTTCAGCAAGCGGCACTTCCGTTTCAGCACCAATAGCGAGTGGAGTCGCTGCATTACTGTTGTCTGCTTATCCGCATCTGAAAAATACACAGATAAGAAATATTCTTATTGAAACTTCCGGAAACAGCTCTTCACCAAACAACGAAAGAGGTTATGGATTAATTTCTGCTGTCAGAGCTATTGAGTTTCCTAATCTTCAGGCAGATGCCGGCACCTATAAAATAAATAAAATGTTTCTTATAAATGAAAATATTTTCCCGGGTACAGTTTTAATTCAATATTCCACCAACGGAGGAGATTACACAGAGGCACAGCTTGAGTATGATGGCAGTTTGAAGTACTATTTCAAATTTCCTTATCTCTTTAATAATGATTTAGTAGAATTCTATTTTACTTATGATGACAATACGGGTGCTACTTACAGAGAGCCGGTTAGCGGGAATTATAGATTCTTTTATGGTTCACTCGATGTAAGTTTAAATTTAAGTCCGGAGCAAACTTATTCTGACTATATTGTTAGTGATCCATATCCTAATCCTTTTAATCCGCTTCAGAGTACATTTACATCTCTGTCAATAAAGTCCAATGGCAACGAAAATCTCACAATTAGAATAATCGATCCGTTGGGGCAACAGGTTGGATTTTACAGCACCATTACAATGGATGGTGAAAACCGGTTTGATTGGTTCGGAAAGAATGACGCGGGAATACCACTTTCAAGCGGAGTTTATTATTTTCTGATTGATCTTAATGGTAAGCTATATAGCAGAAATCTGGTGTTATTGCGATAAAAACCAGTTTCTGATTTCTCTTTAACTATTTTTAAAGCCTTCTGAAAAATGCCTTGCTTACTTTAGTGAGATTTTTATTAATTTTCTTCACACCTTCTCAGTTATCATTTAAATTTTATGGATAAAATACTACTTTCATCACAACTGGAATATTTGTCTTCATTTCGTAAGATTACAGATCCACTGATCGCAGAAATGGAGACTTATGCGCGTGAACACAATATCCCGATACTTTCCTGGCAATCGGCAGATTTTCTGGAGCAATTGGTTTTACTTAAAAATCCAAAACGAGTGCTTGAACTTGGAACGGCTGTCGGTTACTCAACTATCAGAATAGCCCGCAATCTTAAAGGCAAGTCCGTTATTCACTCTATTGAAAAAAGTGTTGATAATATCTTAGCGGCAAAAGATTTTATTTCGAAATCAGGTGTTGGGAATAAAATAAAAATTCTTGAAGGTGATGCAATTAATGTTATGCCGCAGTTGAAAAAGAAGTACGATATAATATTCCTTGATGCTGATAAGGAAGACTATAAAAGACTATTTGATTATTCACTTGTTCTTCTGCGAAAAGGCGGAATACTTGTGGTTGATAATTTACTCTGGCATGGTTTTACAGCTTCAAAAAAAGTTCCTTCTCAATACAAAGAATCAACCAGACATATCCGTGAGTTTAATACGCTTTTTATGAATCAGCCTAACCTGAAATCATCGATAATTCCTGTTGGTGATGGTTTGGGTTTGGGAGTTAAAATATAGCTCAGAAGGTTAAATGGAATTAAAGGATAAAAATATTCTTGAAGAGGTTGAAAAATTCACAGGAAATCTCCTGAAAAATAAAGATGATATCAGAAAATTAATAAAAGCTGCTGTTTCAAATAACAAAGAAGAAGAATTTGAAAAATTAACATTCACTGCAAAATATATTTCCGGAATGTTTCGAGTCGTAAAGAGTGCGCCAGGAATTCCTGAAGTAGCAAGTATAGATCATTTAAAAAATGATCTTAATGAAAACTTGAAAAAGGGAATAGATCAGCTAAAGGATATAATTTCAGCCAGTACTGAAAATATTGCAGATCACTTTGATAAAAAATACTTCACACTTACACAAGAAAACTTTGTCAATCTTACGCAGTTATTTTCCGATTTAGAAGCTGTTAAGAAATATCTGAATTACCTAAAACGCCAATAACTATTTTATTTTTAAGGTTTCTTTAACCACTTTTCAAGTGCCTCAAGAAGATGCTGCATTGCTGTAATTAGTGGTTCGTGTTGCTCAACTTCTATATCCTGAAGTATCTCATTATGAATCTGAACATAAGCTTTATTAAGCTGGTTAACGAGATGTTTACCTCTCCTTGATAACATAACTCTCATATTTCGTCTGTCATCGGGGTCAATTTCTCTTATAATATATTCTTTCTCAACAAGTCCATCAATTATTCTTGTTAATCTGCTTGGACTAAGACTCATACGTTCAGCAATTTTTTTATTGTTAACGCTTTCGTCCGTGCCAAATAATCTGAGACATCTGAACTCTGCTTGAGTTAAATTGTGAACTGTCGCAAGTCGTACTTCTTTTTCCTGACAGTTTGCAAGCAAGTTGAAGGTTAAGTTGGCTAAATGTTCTGCTGTTTGGTGCGTACTCATGTTACCCCCATGCTTTGTGTAATTCGAAATATTGTTCATAACAAATATCCACATTACACATATTTGAATCAAGTAACATCAATAATTTTTTTGGACAATAGTTGGTAAAAGAGGACAAGTTTTATTTATAGAGAAATTCAGTCGAGAGGGATAAGAGAATTTTATTTTTACCGGAATTTTTTAGCTTTTCCTGAATTATAGATATTTCCTGATAAGGTAAAAGAGCTTCAATTTCTAATGTATTTTCATAATTTGTTGCTGTTATCATTGATTTATGAGTATCCAGTATCCTGTGAATTATGCTAACATATTCAAATTCAGAACTAATGTTTGCTTTCTGGTAAAGTAATTTAGTTGTGATTTTTGAACTACTTATCACCTGATAGCCAGCCTCAAAATATGCTTTGCCCAAAGGACCAACACCGAGTTTTATTCCTCCAAAAATTCTGGAAACTATTATTAGTTGATTGTTTATGTGGAAATGTTCGATGGCATTTAATATTCGTATTCCAGCCGTCCCGTTAGGTTCTCCGGCATCTGAATAGCGGGTAACTCCGTTTACTAATTTATATGCATAACAATGATGCGATGCTTCATAGTATTTCTTTTTAGAATCAGATATGTAGTTCCTAACATCGTCTTCGGAGAGTATCGGGAAAATTTGTGCAAAAAAAGTTGATTTATTGATGATAGTAGCTACTTCTTTAAATTCATCAATTGTTTTGATTTCTTCTGGTAAATTCATTTCAGAAAAGCAGCGAAGTGCATATTATTTTAAATTGATTATCAAACCTTCATTAGCTAATATAGCTAATTAGAATTTTATTTACCTTTCCTTGGAAAAAGAATTTATAACAATAAAGGGTGCACGCGAGCATAATCTCAAAAATATTGATCTTGAGATACCGCGCGATACATTCACAGTAATTACGGGACTTTCCGGCTCAGGGAAGTCTTCATTAGCATTTGATACTATCTATGCCGAAGGACAACGGCGTTATATTGAATCACTTTCTGCCTATGCGCGTCAGTTCCTTGATATGCTGGAAAAACCTGATGTTGATTTAATCGAAGGTTTAAGTCCTGCAATTTCAATTGAACAAAAATCAACAACCGGAAATCCTCGTTCTACAGTCGGAACCGTTACTGAAATATATGACTACCTGAGACTACTTTTTGCCAGAGTTGGAATTCCGCACTGCTATAATTGCGGTAATCAAGTTAAAAAACAATCTGCCTCACAGATCATCGATTCAATTCTTTCTACATTTAAGAATAAAAAAATATCAGTCCTTTCTCCGTTAATCAGAGGCAGAAAGGGACACTACAGGGAGTTGTTTGAAGAAGTTTTGTCCGATGGTTTTTTGAGAGTCAGAGTTGATGGAGAGCTTTTTGAAATTACTAAAGGCTTCCAGGTTGATCGCTACAAAATTCATAATATTGAAATAGTTGTTGACAGATTTACAGTAAACGAACCCAGCCGTTCAAGAATTACAGAATCAGTTGAAGTTGCTTTGAATTACGGAGAAGGCAGCATAATAATAAATGATGGAAAAGAAGATCAGGTTTATAGCCGGCAGCTTGCGTGCCTTGATTGTGGAATAAGCTACCGCGAGCTTGCACCAAACTCCTTTTCATTCAATTCACCTTATGGTTCCTGTCCTGATTGCGAAGGTCTTGGTGAGAAGAAAGAACTTGATATCAACCTTATTATTCCTGACTGGGGTAAGTCCATTAATGATGAAGGAATTGCACCACTCGGCAAACCAAGAAAAATCTGGTTCTTCACTCAACTTGAAGCAGTTGCAAAAACATATGAATTTGATTTCGATACTTCCCTGAAGAAATTAACTCAACTTCAAAAAGATGTAATCATAAACGGCAGCAAAGAGAGAATTCCCTTTACCTACACTTACGGCGGCGGAAAACCCGTTCAGTATATGCATCGGTTCTCAGGTGCTGTTAAGTATTTGAAACACTATTTTGACACAACCTCTTCAAACAGCATTCGTGAGTGGGTCGAGTCATATATGAATACAATTGCCTGCACAACCTGCAATGGCGGGAGATTGAGAAAAGAATCACTCGCAGTAAAATTCAGTGGTAAAAATATTAGTGAGATAACATCACTTTCAATTTTAAGAGCGATGGAGTTTTTTAAGAGTGTAAAGCTTAAAGGTAATGAAGCATTAATCGCAAAACCTATTCTGAAAGAAGTGAATGAACGGTTGGAATTTCTTCATAATGTTGGATTGGATTATTTAACAATCGGGCGTTCTGCAAGAACATTATCCGGCGGTGAATCTCAGAGAATACGACTGGCAACACAAATCGGAACTCAGCTCGCAGGTGTTCTTTATGTTCTCGATGAACCTTCAATCGGACTTCATCAGAGCGATAATATTAAACTTATCAATTCATTAAAAAACCTTCGTGATCTTGGCAATACAATTATTGTTGTTGAACATGATAGGGAAACGATTCAAAGCTCTGATTATATGATTGATCTTGGTCCCGGTGCTGGTGAACATGGCGGCAATGTTGTTATGGAAGGTGAAACAAAAAAGTTGCTTAATTCGGAGAATGGATTCGATTCGCTAACACTTTCTTATTTAAGAAGTAGGGCAAAGATTAAAATTCCTGACGAGAGAAGGAAAGGAAACGGAAAATTTATAACTCTTTCCGGAGCAAAAGGAAATAATCTTCAGAATATAAATCTTAAAATTCCTCTCAGCACTTTAACTTTAATCACTGGTGTCAGCGGTTCGGGTAAATCATCTGTGCTGAACGAAACTCTGGTGAAAATATTGACAAATAAACTTTACCATTCTAAATCTGTTCCTCTTCCATTCAGTAAAGTTGAAGGATTAGAAAATATTGATAAAATAATTGAGATTGATCAATCACCAATTGGACGAACTCCACGTTCAAATCCTGCAACTTACACTGGTTTATTCACTCACATTCGTGACTTGTTTGCACAGCTCCCTGAAGCAAAGATGAGAGGATACAAAACCGGAAGATTCAGTTTTAATGTTGCAGGTGGAAGATGTGAAGAATGCAGCGGTGATGGATTAAAGAAAATAGAAATGAATTTCCTTCCAGATGTTTATGTTCACTGCGGCTCCTGTAAAGGTAAAAGATATAACAGGGAAACACTGGAGGTTCTTTACAAAACAAAATCAATTTCTGATGTGCTGCAAATGAGAGTGTCTGAAGCTCTGGATTTTTTTGAAGACCTTCCACGTATCAAAAGAAAAATAAAAGCGTTGAATGATGTTGGCTTGGGTTACATTACTCTTGGTCAGCAGGCAACAACACTTTCCGGTGGAGAAGCACAACGAGTGAAGCTAGCAACTGAACTTAGTAAAGTGTCAACTGGTAAAACGCTTTATGTTTTGGATGAACCAACAACCGGGCTTCATTTTGAAGATGTAAGAATTCTTCTCGACGTTCTCAACAAGCTGGTTGATAAAGGAAACACAGTTGTCGTTGTTGAGCACAATATGGATGTTATTAAAATGGCTGACTGGATAATCGATCTCGGTCCCGGCGGCGGCGAGTTTGGTGGAAAGATCGTTGCCGAAGGAACTCCCGAACAGGTAATTAAAAATATTAAAAGTGTTACGGGGAAGTTTCTTAGGGCGGAATTTGTTTAACCGCGTTGTAAGATATTAAATTCAGGTCTATTTTTACCGGCAGAGAAGAATCATTTCCTAACTCAGAAAGGACTAACTAATGAAAACCTTTATTCTCCATTTCTTGCTAATTATGATTGCATTTACAGATATCAATTTCTCCCAAAAATTTTATTCTGAAAATCCCCTTGTTGCAACCTACTCAATCGTTGCCCGCGACACTGAAACTGGTGAAATGGGAGTTGCTGTTCAATCACATTGGTTTTCTGTAGGTTCAATTGTTTCGTGGGGAGAAGCGGGAGTTGGTGTTGTTGCAACTCAGTCATTTGTTAATCCCGCTTTTGGTCCGGATGGACTTGAGCTGTTAAAATCCGGAATGAATGCAGAACAAGTTGTTGATAAATTGATAGCAGAAGATGAAGGCAGAGATGTCCGTCAGCTTGCAATAATTGATGTGAATGGAAATGTGAAAAGTTACACTGGAAAGAATTGTATTCCCGGTGCAGGAAATATAATTGGTGAAAATTATTCCGTTCAGGCAAACCTTATGCTTAATGATAAAGTACCCGGTGCAATGTCAAAAGCATTTGAAGAATCAACCGGACCACTTGCCGAAAGAATGATGGCTGCATTATTCGCTGCAGAAAATGCCGGCGGAGATATTCGCGGCAAACAATCGGCAGCAATATTAGTCGTTAAAGGAGAGTCAACTGGAAAAGTCTGGGAAGACAGATTAATTGATCTCAGAGTTGAAGACGATCCATACCCACTTGAAAAACTTGAAAGATTACTAAAAATTCATCGCGCTTATGGGCATATGAACGCAGGCGATCTTGCGGTTGAACATGGTGATATGGAACTCGCTATGAAGGAATATTCAGCCGCTGAGAAAATGTTCCCTGAAAATGAAGAGATGAAATATTGGCACGCAGTTACTTTAGCCACCAACGGCGATGTGGAAGGATCTCTTCCGCTATTCAAAGCCGTATTTAAGAAGAATCAAAACTGGAAAATCCTTACTCCAAGGCTGGTTCCGGTCGGATTACTTAAAATAAGCAATGAAGACCTCAAAAAAATATTATCAATTGTAGAGTGAAAAATGAAACTGATTTTAATTATTCTTTTATTAACTGTTATTTTAATTGTCAGCGGTTGTAAATCTGAAGAAGAAAATACAGAAACAACACCAGGGCAGGGAGAAACATACGTTCTTCCACCAAAGCAGGAACAGCCTCCACAGCAAATTGTAAAGCAGTCGAACATTGATCCCAAAGTTGAAGCTGAATTAATCGCTGTAATCAAAGAGAATATTGCAGCGACTGAAGCAAAGGATAAAGACAGAGTGCTGAAAACAATTCACAAAGATTGTCCGCAGTTGAAATCAACAATTCAGGGAATGGATTATGTATTTGCACATTTTGATATGAAATTCGATCTTGAACAAATCGAAGTGCTGGAAGTAACAGGTGAAGATGCTAAAGTATATTATATGCAAACTACTAGAGCAGTGCGCGGAGCAGGATTTGCGCCAACTCGTGCATCAGGTATTCATCTGATGAAAAAAGAAGATGGCAAATGGAAAATATTTAAAACGGAATATCTGACTAATGAACAGATTATGTAACACTCTTTCAATTTTTTTTATCGTAATACAAATACTTAAACTCAATATAATCTTACGAAGGAATAAAATCTTATGAACATAGAAACTACTATACAACACTGTCTAAGCTGCAGCAGGTCAGAAAATGAAATACCGTTAGTTACATTAACGTATTCATCAAAACCGGCATATATTTGTTCTCATTGCCTTCCATTGCTTATTCATCATCCGGAACAATTAATAGGAAGATTGGAAGGAGCGGAAAAGATTCCTCCCGCTGAACATAATGATTGATTAGTTTAAATTTGCTTTATGCGTTTTATTAATAGCATAAGATTTATTAAAGTTCAATCAGCAATTTTATTATTGATCTTGATTGCTCTTGCCTGCGATGATCACGGCATTGAACCAAGACCTGAAACTCCGGCGGATAAAATTTCAGGTTTCAGAGGCAAGGTTACGTTTGTGAATGAATGGCCTGACAGTATAAAAAGAGCATTCGTAGTTGTCTTTAAGGATCCTTTACTTACCCCGGCTGATTTCACAGTCTTCAATCTTAAATTTCTGAGCAGGGAAATTCCTCTTGAGTCTCCTGTATATGAATACAGCTCACTTGACTCAGCATTTATTCCGGAAGTACCGGGACCTTTTCCACCCGGTTCTTATGCTTATGTTGCTGTTGCTCAACAGTCAACCCCGGAAATTTCTTTAGCAAGAAAAGATTGGTTCGTATCCGGGATTTATTATACAAGCGGAGATACAACACAGCCGGGCAAAATGGTGATACCTGACAGTGCATTCGTCGAGGACATTAATATTACTGTTGATTTCAATAATCCTCCGCCACAACCGCCAGGTTAATTTTGAGAAAATCCTCCAAAAAATATCTTTCAAAATTATTTTTATTGATTAGTATTGCTGTTGCATTAAGTACTTACCAAATCCTATATGCGCAGGTATTTACTATCAGCGGGAAAGTTCTCGATTCAAAATTAAACCCACTCCCTGGTGTTAATGTTATTCTGGTCAACACAAACTACGGCGCAGCCACTGATGAAAAAGGGAACTACGAAATAGCTAATTTATCAGCCGGCGTTTATACGATTGAATTTTCTGCAATCGGATTTGAAAAATTCAGACAAGATAATGTAGTAGTTGAAAATGAATCTGTTGTTATTAATGTTACATTGATTGAGTCAGTTATACTGACGGATGAAGTTCTGGTTACAGCAGGAAAATATGAGCAGAAAAAATCTGATTTGACTGTCAGCACGGAAATAATTTCAGGTAAAGAATTTAGTGAAAGGAATTTTAGCAATCTTGAAGATGCCATCAGGTATGTGCCGGGCGTGACGATGACCGAGGATCAGGTAAGCATCAGGGGCTCTAACGGTTACAGCAGAGGAACCGGTTCAAGAGCTTTGCTCGCTCTCGATGGATTACCATTTTATACAGGTGATTCTGGTGATATAATCTGGGAGATGATTCCAACGCTTGAAATCCAGAGGGTTGAAATCATAAAAGGTGCATCAAGTTCATTATATGGCTCTTCAGCAATTGGCGGAGTGATAAACAGTATTACCAGAGATATCTCAGAAAAACCACTTACAATATTCAACGGGTTTTATGGAGTTTATGATAAACCTTACTACAGCGAATGGGATTGGTCTGGCGAACGGCGACCTTTTAACGGATTAACACTTTCTCACTCAAATACTTTAGGAAATTTCGGTTTCAATATTTCAGTAACCCGTTTAGAAGATTTAAGCTATAAGCAGGATGATGACTTCAAAAAATATATTGGCTTTCTAAAAACAGTTTATAACTTTACACCGGTTTCATCACTTACTTTTCTTGCGAACACATTTAACAAAGAAGCAGGTCAATTCCTGTACTGGAAAGATTCACGAAATGCACTAATTCCGCCTGAAAGAAATCTTGGCGACAGGATAGAAACAAACCGATATCTGTTCGGACTGATTTATAAAAATCTTATCAGCGATAAGCTATTAATGAATATTAAAACCAGCTACTACCGGAATTACTTTAAGGATAAAGCAGATATTCCCAATGAATCAACTTCGAATCTTTACAGAGGCGAAGTTCAGTTACATTCAAACATTACAAATTATTTAGTTTTAACGGGAGGTGTTGAAGGAACTTTTTCAGAAGTTCAATCAAGTCTTTTTGGAAATCCCGATGCGTATTCCATCGGTGCATACGCAGTTACAGATATTAACTTCAACTTTCCACTGATTGCCAGCGTTGGAGTTAGATACGATTACAGCAAACTGGATTCGTTGGATGGCTCAGGTGCTGTTTCTCCAAAGCTTGGATTGAATTACAAACTCTTTAAAGATTTTATTTTGAGATCATCACTGGGCACAGGATTTAGAGCACCAACAACTGCCGAAGCATTCACTTCAACGGCAACAGGAGGAATCACGGTTAAGCCCAACCCGAATATAAAATCAGAACACAATTTAACTTTTGAGTTTGGAGTTAATTATACTCCATTCAATTTTCTTAATATTGATGCAGCAGTCTTTCAGAATGAATATTATGATATGATTGAGCCCGGAATTGATCCTGAAGATGGATTAGTATTTTTCAGCAATCTTGTGAGGGCAAGGATTCAGGGAGGAGAAGCAGGAATAATTCTAAATCCGCTTCCAAATGAACTGTCATTATCATTTAACTATACCTATCTATGGGCAAGAGATCTTGAGACCAATACTGCGCTTCGATATCGCCCACGCCATATTTTTTATTCGGGACTTGATTTCAGAAAATGGAATTTTGATTTTGGGATAAACTTTCGCTACACAAGCAGAGTCGAGGAAATAGATGATGAACTTGTTGATTTAGGGATTGTTGTTGATGGTGATCTGCGGGTGCCCGTTTACACGACAGATATCAAATTAGGTTATAATCTTATTTCGTACAACCTGCCTTTGAATATTTATCTCAACATTAAAAACATATTCAACTACAATTATGTTGAGCTTATCGGCAATCTTAGAAAGATAAGAAACTATTCTTTAGGCTTTAATTTAGCTTTTTAATGTTATCCTCAATCCTCTCACTTGCATTTCTCATTCTAATTTTGAAAGTTAAAGACAAGTTAATAGCAAACTAAGTTTAAATGACTAATTTAATAACTAAAGAGGTGGCAAAATGAAGAAAATATTTACTGCATTTACATTTCTGATTTTACTTGGAGTAACTTATTCACAGCAGGCAAGCGAATATTTTCCTCCACAGACAGGTTTTGAGTGGAAGTTCAAAGCGATTCCACTTGACTCTGCAAGTAACCCTATCCCTTCTCTTGCATTTTACAGAATGGATTACTTCGAGTCAGTAGCTAACTATGAAGGTAAATTAGCTAATATCGTTTTGACAAAAGATGGTCCTCTTCAAACCATCCAGCAGCAGCCCTTCCTCGATACTTTGTTTTATCATACTGATGGAACTAATGGATATGAATACTTCAGCATAAGGAATATTGAAGAGTTCCTGTTAGCGCTGGACTCTTTGCAAATTGATACAACTTTCAGCTTTTATGAATTTTTCTCTTCATTACAGGATTGGTACTCCGTTTATCGCTTTGCCGCACAAATAAATCTGGAATATATACTTACTTCAGTTAACCAGGTTATAAATATCAACTCAGTTCCTTACACATTCCGATTCAGGTATGTTGGCAAAAGACTTCAGGACGAGACAATTCAAACGGTTCTTGGTAGTTATGATTGTAAAAAATTCCTTTTGCAATGGAAGATTGCATACCTGCTGGGTCCGTTTCCTGTCGAGTTGCTTTCGACATACGATACTATCTGGATTGCGCCGGGTAACTGGATTGTTCAGGATATAATTCCCGGTCAGTATATAGATGATTTGACAATATTAGGAATTCCTCCATTTTCAATTCCAGGGCTTGAAACAAAACTAACAAATGAGATTGTAGTTTCGGTTGCAAATGTGGAAACAATTCCGAATGCATTTTCGTTAGAACAGAACTATCCCAATCCTTTCAATCCAAATACGGTGATCAGTTATCGGTTACCGGTAAACGGTAATGTAACACTTAAAGTATATGACCTGCTTGGCAACGAAGTTGCAACTTTGGTGAATGAAGATAAACCAGCTGGTACATATGAAGTTGAATTCAGTATTAATTCTGACGAAGGTCAGAATCTTTCAAGCGGTGTATATTTCTACCAATTAAGAGTCACAGATCCCGAAACAAGTTCAGGACAAGGTTTCGTTCAGACAAAGAAAATGATTTTGTTGAGGTAATAGTTACTTCAATATATAAAATTACAAGGCGAGTGATGAACTCGCCTTTTTTACGAAAATTTATCTTCAGCATATAATTATATTTGCTGTTGAAGGATAAATTTTCTGATCAATGGAATTAAATAATTCAAACAAACCTAAGCTGAACATATCCAAACTGCTTACACCATTTTTATTTCCGGCAATTTTATGGATAGTTCATCTGCTTACATTATTGCTCGATGAGAATCTAAGCAAGCTGGGTTTGCTGCCGAGAAAACCCATAGGTTTGCTTGGTATTTTTACTTCACCACTAATACACGCAGATTTTTCCCACTTAATTTCAAACACCATTCCGCTTATTGTTCTTGGATATATAATATTTTACTTCTATCCAAAAGTCTCATATATGCTTTTCATTTTTATTTACTTTTTTACAGGCTTGCTTGTCTGGATATTTGCACGACAGGTTTTTCATATCGGTGCCAGCGGAGTGGTTTACGGATTTGTCAGCTATTTATTTTTTAGCGGAATATTCAGACGAGATAATACATCAATAGCACTTGCATTAGTTATTACTTTTCTTTACGGCGGATTAGTTTGGGGAATGATTCCCGGCTGGAAAGGTATTTCCTGGGAATCACATCTCTTCGGTGCAATTGTAGGATTGACAGCTGCCTACTTATTTAGGAAAATTGAACCTCCAAAGAAGAAATATGATTGGGAGGATGAACCGGATGATTTTGATGTTAAAGATCTTGAGGTATCATACGATCCCGAAAAAAATAAATTTAATAAATAAGATTTAAGGAATACTCAATGAAAAAAAATGTTCCCGAAACAAGGAAATACAGACTTGAAATGAATGATAAAATTCTCAATGCTGGCTTTAAGGATTTCAACAGGTTTTTTGCTCTTGATAACAAAGCTTATTTGGAAGGAGCGATACCTGTAAAGTTGAAAGAACTTATGGGTCTTGTCGGCTCAATGGTGTTGAGATGTAATGATTGCATTTTCTATCACATTGATCGTTCAATATCTGAAGGTGCAACAAAGGAGGAACTTCACGAAGCATTCAATATTGCATTGATTGTTGGAGGCTCTATTGTAATTCCTCACTTACGATATGCATTTGAAGTGATGGAGGAAATTTACGGGGAGAAAAAATTAGAGTAAGAGTATGAGTAAGAGTAAGAGTATGAGTAAGAGTAAGAGTATGAGTAAGAGTGAGGAAAAGTTACTAATCATCCCAAAGCAAATTGTTACGGCTGATTCAAAGAATAGATTTTTAAAAGGCATTGCTGTTGAAATCACAGATGGAAAAATCTCTTCATTTGTTTCGAAAGAAGAAATTCAAAAAGAAAAGTACGACGAAGTATATGATGCCAGCGATCTAATTCTCATCCCGGGTTTCATCCAAACTCACGTTCATCTTAGCCAAACACTTTTCAGAGGATTAGCTGAGGACTTGCCTTTGCTCGATTGGCTCCGGTTAAAAATATTTCCTTTTGAAAATGCTCATAACAAAGAGTCACTCCGGGTAACTTCTCAGTTAAGTATAAATGAACTCTTGCTTGGTGGAACAACAACATTTCTTGATATGGGAACTTTAAGATTTGGTAAAGTTGTTTTCGATGAAATGATTGATTCGGGAATTCGTGGCTTTTCAGGTAAATGCCTGATTGATATAAATGAGCTCTATCCAGATTTCAAATCATCAACTAATGATGAAATTGAAGATATGACAAATCTTGCAGAGAGTTTTCACAACAAAGCTGATGGAAGAGTCAGATACTCGTTTTCGCCAAGATTTGTTCTTTCATGTAGTGAAAAGCTTTTGAAAGAAACAAAGGAAATAATGAAAAATTTTCCGGGAAGTATTTATCATACTCATTCATCTGAAAGCTTACAGGAAATTGATGAAGTCAGAAAAAGATTTCATAAGGAAAATATAGAATACTTTAATTCAATCGGTGTTCTTGACGATCATACAGTGCTTGCTCACTGTGTTCATACTTCTGATAACGAAAGAAAAATGTTAAAAAACAGAGATACAAGAATTGCGCACTGTCCTTCAGCAAATATGAAACTTGGTTCAGGCATTGCACCGATTCCTCAATATTTAAAAGAAGGGATTTCAGTTACACTCGGTGCAGATGGTGCGCCTTGTAACAACAATCTCAGCATATTTAATGAGATGAGGCTGGCTTCGTTAATTCAAAAACCTGTGCACGGTGCAGAAGTTATGGATGCAAAAACAGTCTTCAGAATGGCAACCATTGATGGAGCTAAAGCTCTTCATCTGCAGGATGAAGTTGGCAGTATTGAAGTTGGAAAGAAAGCTGATTTAGTTTTGATTGATCTCGATTCTTATTCGAACACATATTCAGATTCTGATGAAACGATTTATTCAGATATTGTTTTTTCATCAACTCCAGAAAATGTTAGAAGTGTGATGGTTGATGGTAGATGGTTGGTCAAAGAACGGCAGTCAACTGTTTATGATCAGGAAAAAATTGTCTCAAAAGGCAAAGAAGAGCTTAACGAATTGTTACAAAGATTATGATAAAGAAAATAATTTTTGCTTCAAAAAATGAAGGGAAAGTAAAAGAAGTACGCTACATTCTTGAAGAAGTTAATGCTGAGATTCTTTCTTTAAATGATGTCGGATTTACAGAGGACATTCACGAATCAGCCGACACATTTGAAGGCAACGCTAAGATTAAAGCTGAAATCATTTACAATAAATTCAAGCTGCCGACTATTGCAGATGATTCTGGAATTGTTGCAATGCAGTTGGGAAATGAACCAGGAGTTTTTTCTGCACGCTATGCCGGTGAGAATGCGACGGATGAAGATAATAACCGCAAGCTTCTTGATAGATTAAAATCATATCCGGAGCCTCATAAAGGAAAATTTATTTGTGCGGCGGTCTATTATTTTGGTGCTGATTTTATTGTTGCAATGGGTGAAATTGTCGGCACTATAATTAAAGAACCTCGTGGCACAAACGGGTTTGGTTACGATCCTCTGTTTCTGCCTGATGGTTATGATAAAACAACGGCGGAACTTCCACCGGAAATAAAAAATAAAATAAGTCACAGGTTCAGAGCTTTTAGTCAATTGAAAGCATATTTATGAAAAAGAAAACATCGATTTTATTTTTACTTTTATTTGTATCATTTGCTTGTAATGAATCAACTACTGAACCACCAATAAACAAAAATATTAACGATTTTTTCCCCAACTCGGATGGTAATTATTATAACTATAATGTTTTAGTTTACGATTCTAGTGGAATATTCGTCCAATCTGGTACGAGAAAATCTTATTTTGATAGCGATACAATAATTGCTTCAATGCCATTTCAGGTAAAAGTTGATTCATTCCAATTATCTGGTCTTGAATACATAAGCACCACATATTTTAGAAAAAACTCGACAGGAGTTTTTAACTGGGTTGAAGTGTGGTCAAATGGTTTTTATTACCTTTTGCCTGATTCATTGCGTGGGGGATACTCGTTCGTTAATGAGTACAGGATGCTTTACAACCCACCGGAAGTAAATCGAAATTGGCCGGTCTTCAAAGTCAATGTTAACTTGCTATACCTTGAGTTTGAGTTTTTTAAAGTTGAAGCTGAGGTTGTATCAATAGACACACTTACAATTTCTTTTCAAAACACAACGCGAAATGTTGAAGCTTTTAAAATTAAATATAGTGCAAGATTAACGACTAGCTTAAATGAACCACCAAAATTATTTGAAGTACAAGCATGGTTTGCAAAAGGAATTGGTGCTGTTAAATGGGAAGGTAATTCTGAGATTATCAACTTCTTCGCAGGAGCTGAAATTTATCCAATCAATACAATTGTATTAGAAGAACTTGAATCATTCAAAGTGAATTAATGATATCTTAACAATGACAATCCGAACTTTTCTAAAGGTAAAAATATTTTTTCTCACTTCACTATCGTTATTTATTTTAACGGGTTGTGAAGATAGTGCCCCAACTGAGCCGCCTGCACAAAATCTCCCGGATTATTATCCTGGAGGAATTGGTACAACTTTCAAATATTCTATTACTGAAAAAGATTCTGCTGGAAATCTTATTCAAAGTGGAACGAGAAATATTCTTTACTCAGGAACTTTTTTGTTGAATGGAATTAACTACACAACACAGGATGACTCATTGGATTTTGGAAGTCAGAGTTTAGCTGCTACATATCTTTTCCGCAAAACTGAGACTGCTGTTTTTTATGCAGTTGACACAAGTCAGATTTCACTTCTCATCCCTGACACTTTAAAGCAGTATGTTACTCTTAGAGATGAGATGCAGTTACTCTTCTATCCATTGACTACTGGAAGTACTTGGAGCTTATATCGAATTACAGCAGAAGTTCAACCTGGTATAGAAGTGAAAATTCTGGATATCGTTGCCAGTTTTGTTGGAATCGAACAGCTTGCGGTGAATTTAGTCTCACAAACTATCGTGGTTCCTTCCCGGAAAGTAAAGTATACACTGGAACTTTTTACAGAAATTGGTTCTCCACCACAAAGATATTCTTCGTTTATGTGGTATGCAGCTAATATTGGTTTAGTAAAATATGAGGGAAACCAGTTTGTAGTAAATATTGGAGGAGGAGGAATTACTTTTGAGCCTTCTTCAAATATTCTTACGCAGGAACTCATAGAATACAATATTAAATAATTTCAACTGTCATTCCGGCGCAGTTCCATGAAGGAACAAGTCCGGAATCTGATTCTGGACTCTCTGCCTGAGGCGGATCGCCAGAATGACAATACATACAATAAACAAAAATCATAAATTACTTTTCCGCAATTACAACCTGAACAATCCCGAAAGTCAGCTTATATTTTTTTACGGATTTGAATCCAACCTCTTTCAACAATTCAGAAAGAACAATCTTTTCATCAAATTCTTCAACAGAATCAGGTAAGTATTTATAAGCCGTTTTATTTTTTGAAACAATTCCTCCGATGAAGGGAAGTATTTTCTTAAAATAGAATTTATAAAGTGATTTGAAAACTTTGTTCTCCGGCATCTGGAATTCAATTACGGTTGCTTTGCCATTCTTTTTCAGAACGCGATGGAAAGATTTGAAACCTTCTCCGATGTCATAAAAATTTCTTACACCGAAAGCGACAGTTATATTCGTAAAAGTATTATCACGGAAAGGCATTTGCTCAGCGGTATTCTGGATTACTTTACCATCAATCCATTCACTTTTTTTCTTAAAGAGTCCGAGCATATTATGCGAGAAGTCTGCGCCAAAGATATTTCTAACTCCCTGCTTGTATGCCTCAATCGCAACATCGCCGGTTCCACAGGCAACATCGAGCAGAATTGTTTCGTTTCCAACTTCGCTCAGCTTGAGAGCTTTTTTTCTCCAGTATTTATCAACTCCGAAACTCAACAGATGATTCAGAAAATCATATCTTCCGGCAATAGAATCAAATATATTTTTAACTTTATTTTTCTTGTCATCCATACAATCATCCAATCATGCATTCAAGCATCCATGCCTCGAAGTTTTCCGGACTACAAGTAGTTTGCTTGCATGACTGGATATGTGCATGGCTGCATGAAGTCCTTTAGAATTTTCCGTACTCAAATTCCGGTTTACCAATTTTTCTTCTCCACCAGTTGAATATATATTTACCCGTCCATACCGCAAATATCATAAACAGTAATCCTCCAATAAGATCAATTACATAATGATACCACAAATATACAGTCGAGAAGATGAGAAGAGTTCCAATTGGAATGAAAAAAAATCTCGATCTGCTTTTAAGTCGGAAAGAAAGATACATCACAATAAGGGTTATCATTGTGTGTCCACTCGGAAAAATATCCCTTTGAACCACTTCGGCTGGATTTGGTGTACCGGCAGGAATTGATTCACCGGAATTAACTATCTCCCGAAGGAAATTTGTGAGAAACAAACCGGGTAATTCCTGGTTTATCGTTTCGAAATTATGAAGAGTAAACCGCGGACCAATTCCCGGCCAGATGAAGTATCCAAGATATGAGAGATAGAATCCATAAATAATTACAAAGACTGAAAAATCCATTGCGACGTATCTTTTCTTTTTAAGAAGAAATAAACCCAAAAGAATTGGCAGGAGGTAAAACATTCCATAAACAATTTGCAGAATTTCAGTCAGCACCGGAGTTGAAATCTGCCAGAGCACGTGAGTAGGATCAGTTCCAAACATCCATCTGTCAATCAGGATAAACATTTCATCGTGATCGTAAATTCTGATTGGTTTTATCATAAAATAAAGTTGCTTGAAAGTAATCAAGACAACTGGTACGATATACCAATAGTGTGCGGCATTCCAGAATTCATTATCGTATTTTGATTCAAGATAGGCGAGTATGAAAGCGATAATAATGATAAAAATATTTACGGTAATCCATATTGACCACGTTTCTATTCGATCGTAGTAGATGATATGTAGAACTGTCAGGATGATGTAGAATGCAATTACAACAACATCGAATGCTTTGAGGTGTTTTACGAACTGCTTGAACTTATCCATTAAATATTAAGGAATTATTTTCGGGCGATACCGCTCGAACTTGTTCGAGCAAACTGCGTTAGTTTAATAAAATCATCAACACTTAAATTCTCAGCACGAAGCGATAAATCAATACCCGAATTTGAAAAATTAATTTCGTGAAATATACTATTACTCAGGGAATTTTTAAGGATCTTTCTTCTGTTCCCGAAGGATGATTTCACAATTTGGATGAATAATTTTTGCTCTTCTTCGGGATAAATAATTTCTTTGAATTTAATGTGGACTAAAGCTGAAAATACTTTTGGCTTCGGGTAGAAAACGTTTGGGGAAATTTTGAAACATAACTTTGTCTCTGAAAAATATTTGAGCACAACTGCAAGTATGCCGTAATCTTTTGTGCCTCTGTTTGCTGTCATTCGTTTCGCTACTTCAAGCTGAACCATAAACACAGCATCTTGTATCAGCTTGTTATTTTCAATCAGCTTGAAGAGAATTGGAGAAGTAATGTTGTATGGAATGTTACCAACAATTCGCAGTTTTTTTGCTTGCGAAGAAAGCTTGGATAAATTCGTTCCCAAAAAATCTTCGTTTATCAAATGAAGATGTGGGAACTTCTCTTTTAAATTATTGGTGAGTTCATTATCAATTTCTACTGCGATGAGATTTTCAGTTGCGGAAAGTAATTTTTGAGTGAGAGCACCGTAGCCCGGACCGATTTCAATTATCAAATCATCCGGCTGAGGATTTATTTCCTTCACAATTTTATTAAGGATGTTTTCATCCTGCAGGAAGTTTTGTCCGAAACTTTTTTTTGGTTTGTTTTGGAATTTCATTTCTCAAAAATAAAGAAGTATAGGTGAGATATGCCAGATTTTTAAAATCTGGCATATCTATGTGTAACATTCTTTTGATAACAATACAAATCTCTTTAGTTTTTCAAAAACAAAAAAGGATTATTCCCAATGCACAGAGATTCAGTTATTAGCATAGATATGGGCGGGACGAAAGTTCTCGGCTGTGTGGTAAATTCGAAAGAGGGAATAATCGCCCGCGTAAAAAAACCAACCGATCCGGCTTCATCAAGAAAAAAATATATCCACCAGCTTGCAGAAGTAGTAAATGAGTTGATTGAAGAAGTTCATATCAACAGAAAGAAAATTAAAGCCGTTTGTCTCGGTGTTCCCGGATTGGTTAATCCTCATACCGGGGTAATCAAACTTGCACCCAACCTCGGATTGAAAAATTTTAACATCAAGAAATCTCTCGAAGCTGAAATTTCTTTTCCGGTTCTGATTGAAAATGATGTTAACCTCGGTGCACTTGGAATAAAAACCTTTGGAGTTGGGAAGAAAGCAAATAATATGCTTGCAGTCTTTGTCGGAACAGGAATCGGCGGAGGATTGATAATTGACGGCAAGCTGTACCGCGGTTCGAATTATGTTGCGGGAGAAATTGGACATATACTCGTTGAAAGGAACGGACCAAAATGCGGCTGCGGAAGAAAAGGATGTTTTGAAGCAATTGCAAGCAGAACGGCTATCGTAAATAAAATTATTAAGGATATTAAATCAGGGAAGAGAAGCAAGCTTTCAAAGCTGGTTAAATCAGGCGAGAGGATAAGAAGCAAGTCGCTGTCTTCTGCTGTTAAGTCGGGAGACAAAGTTGTTCGAAGAAGAATAAAAGAAGGATGTGATGTAATAGGTGGAACGCTTGCGAGCATTGCTAATCTTTTAAATCTTGATATGATTGTTCTCGGCGGAGGAATGATTGAAGCGCTGGATTTTTATATGCTTCATCTGATTAAAAAATCTTTTTCTGAACACGTGCTTAATGATTCTGCCAAAGGTTTGAAGATTGTTGCCAGCAAGCTTGGAGATGACGCAGCTATCTTTGGCGGTATCGCTCTCGCCGATGAGTTTTTGGGTGTGAGGGTTTAGATTAATACTAAATTCGCAAAGCGTCATTTAACAACAATTTCACCAGTATTCTAATAGTTGATATTTGGCAAACGCAAGAAA
>Ga0209498_1000045_pt1 | contig 65421 bp, 61 predicted proteins | sample WalLakDeSediment_FD_184131 | JGI IMG/M metagenome (GOLD analysis project Ga0209498, IMG submission 184131) | Lake sediment microbial communities from Walker lake, Nevada to study Microbial Dark Matter (Phase II) - Walker Lake 11/02/13 Deep... | ecosystem: Environmental > Aquatic > Freshwater >... | reverse complement strand
TGTTTTAATAATTGCACCTCCTTCGCCTACTGCCCATCCTAAGTTTGCATTTGCAAAGTGAACGCCAAAATAAATTACTCGTGGAATTAACGGGTGTACTTCTGTCCATATTCCGGTTGATTGAAGTGGAAAAAGAGATTGGTCTCTTGTTAATTGCGGCTGTTGATTTCTTTCTTCTTGTTGGGTATAGATTTGGGAAATGAAAATTAGTAACGTCAATAGCAGGGTGAGGAGAAAAGGAAAAATAGCCTCCGGTGATTTTTTGCAAAGCATATAAATACCCCCGATTATTTTTGTTTCAAATTTAAGAAATTATTTTGAGAAAGACGAGAGGGGGAAAATCTATTGGCACTTTATGTGTTGAAAATGGAATGTTGCGTACATCCATATAGTGAAGCATAATATTGACTGACGTCGCTGAGTTTTCATTGTACACCACTAAGACATTTTCTGGTCCTGGTGGATCAGCAAATGTAGGGAATTGTATATTTTCACTTTGACACAAAACATAACTTATGTCAAATAGACCAAACAAAAGTACAAGTAGAAAGATATTTTTCATTTCATCCTCCTTGAAAATTATTTTATATAAACCATTTTTTTTGACTGATTAAATGATTGACCGTCAGCACCAAAGGCTTTTAGCTTATAGATATAAATACCGCTTGATAGTTCCGATAGGTCAAATTCAAATTCATATATACCTGCAGATAAATCTCTGTCAATTATTTTTTTTACTAAACGACCTAATGTATCAAATATTTCAATAGTTACATTTGATTTAATTGGTAAGCTAAATTCTATAATTGTTGCCGGATTAAAAGGATTAGGATAATTCTGAGATAAGTGAAATGAAATTGGTTCTTCAAATTCAATATTTATCATTTCACTATAACTAAATGAACCATCATAATCTATTTGTTTTAATCTGTACTGATATGTATTAGATTCTTGCAGTTTGTCTGTATAGCTATAGAATGATTCTTCTGTACTTGTACCTTTTCCCGCAATAAAATCTAATTCCTGCCAGAACTTATCGCCAGCTATTTTTCGTTCTATAATGAATCCCTTATTGTTTATTTCAGAAGCAGTTATCCATTCCAATATAACATTTTTAACTTCTAAAGTGCCGTTTAATGAAATTAATTCTACAGGTATATAGGTTGTGTCAACGTATTTTAGAATTAAACCAATATTACCAACTACCGACCCATAATTATTATTTAGGGCATGAAAACTAACTAATCCAGAAGGAACGTTTTCAGTAAATTCAATCCAGTTATTACCATAATCATTTGTTATATAATATCGCGAAAAGCCAATGATCATCCAGTGGATAGGATCAGGGAAAAAATAAAATTTTCTTGATCCAATGACTTCCGGAACCGGCAACCAATTTAATCCACCATCTGTTGTTTTAAAAAGGGAATTGTTTATGGTAGAATAATTTGCAAAAAACCCTGTATCAATATTTTGAAAATAAATATCATCTGAATTCCATAAAATAGTATTTTGTTCTTCAATCCAATTCATCCCTCCGTCGGATGTTATGTAGGGTCTCGTGCCGGAAGTCCACCCTATAAGTGAGTCAATAAAAAATATGCTAGTAAATCCTCTGGAAATTCCAGCGTTAAGCTGAACAATCCAATTTTCACCTCCATCACTTGTACCAAATATGTATCCACGCGATGTTACAGCCCATCCTTTTATTGGTGATATAAAGAATATTTTTCTCATTGATGCGATTGTATCTGTGAGACCAGTTATATTTGTATTAAACCAGCTTGACCCTCCATCAGTAGTCTTAAATATCCTGGTAGGATAACCTGTACTAACAAATCCAGTTAGACTATCAATAAAAGTCATCGCTCTTGGAGAATAGGGAAAAGATTCTAAAACAGTTAAAGTTGAACCACCATCCACTGTTTTGTAAATTTTTTCATTACCGTTAATAAGTCCGTTTTGTTCATCTTTAAAATAAACTTCAAGAAAATCATCATTTATTACTGTCTTGTTCCAGCTTACACCTGCATCAGTGGTTTTCATTAATTGTATTCTTGCACCAATTATATATCCGTTCTGTAAGTCAGGGAAATGAATGTTCCAGGTGCCGTTAGGATTATGGAGGTCGGGGCGGTAAATCCAGGTGTATCCGCCATCTGTTGATTGATAATTTGACCCTGTTGTTACTGCATATCCTTTAGTAGAGTTAATAAATTTTATCCGGTTAACATTGCCGCTTCCAATATTAGTTAGTTGAGTCCAGTTGTTTCCTCCGTTTGTTGTAAGAACAACTTTGCCTGCAAATCCTCCTGCTATTATTTTTAAAGAGTCAAAAGCATATACTGTAAACAAGCTTCTGTTATCTCCTGCAATTTGTATCTGCCAGTCTGTGCCTCCGTTTGTTGTCTTTAGTATCACTGCACTATTACCTGCAATGTATCCATAGTTTAAATCAGCAAAGCTTACATCCCAGTAAGGCAGGTTTGTATGCGGCATTTGCTGCTGTATCCACGTTAAGCCGCCATCTGTTGTTTTAAGTGCAGCAGAACCCTCGCCAACCATCCACCCAATTTCTTCTGTTATCATCTGCATATTCCAGATGTTGTTTGTTGTTCCGCTTGACAGCGTATTCCAGGTTTCTCCTGTATCTTCTGAGATAAGGATTATTCCGCCATCTCCTGCAGCAATAACTCTTTGTCCGTTGTTAACCGAGTAAACAGTTTTAATTGTATTCTCAACTCCGCTTTCAATCCAGTTCCATTTCTGTCCGCCGTTAGTTGTTTTAATAATTGCACCTCCTTCGCCTACTGCCCATCCTAAGTTTGCATTTGCAAAGTGAACGCCAAAATAAATTACTCGTGGAATTAACGGGTGTACTTCTGTCCATATTCCGGTTGATTGAAACGGGAAGAAAGAGTGGTCGCGGGTAAGTTGTGGCTGTAAGCTTCGTTCTTCTTGTTGGGCATAGTACGAAGATGTAATTGGAAGTGTCGCCAGCAGAAGAGAGAGGAGAAAATTAACTTTCAGGGAATTTTTGTAAAGCATTTTAATACCCTTAATAATTGTTGTTAGAAATGTAAGGAATTAATTCAATCGTTTCAAGCTTTAAAGGAGCAATCACAATTAAAATAGTAACTAATGACCTTATGATGGCTTCTAAAGTCATAAAATTTTACTCTACTGATTCTTTTCAATAAATAACATAAATTGCACTATCAGAATAATCATTATAAGGACTGACAATGAACCTCGATAGGACGGAATACATAAATCACACTTTAAATATTACAATGCACGAAAATTACGGTGCTACGAAAGACCCTAAAGGTGATCAGCCTCTGTATGAAATCGTATTTAGAACAGGGAGACTCGTTAACGCCTACGATGATGGTTTGATTCTTGAAACTGAAAGAGAGGGTGAGAGTATTGACATCTTGATCCCTTTTACCTCAGTAAAATGTGTTGAGATTTTTAATTTTTAATCATGGGGGAATAATGAAATATACTGTTTTAATTCTTGCAATATTACTTTTCATTTTCGATAATTCATTATCACAAGATTTTACTGTTAAGAGCCTTAATGTTTACACTTCAGATAATCTTACTTCGCTGCCTGTTTTAACAGGCGGTAACAAACTTGTAATTGAGTTTGACGTTCAAGGAAAATTTATTCCTAATATGAATATTGTTTTCCGGTTTTGCGACAAGGGCTGGACACCAACGCGAAATACATTCCTCCTGAACTCACAATACAGCACTTTTTATTTTTTAGATTTCGAAGAGCTTCCGATTATGGTTGTTGACGATGCACGCTATCATCATAAAAGCACTTATCCGGATGACCGTGACCAGGTTCAGTTTCCTTTTTCAGGGAAGTGGAGATTTTATTTGACGGATACACAGGATTCATCAATTGTTTATGCAACAGGAAAGTTTTATGTTGTGAATGATAATGTTGAACTAAGTGTTCGTGTTAAAAGAGATGAGCTTGAAGATCAGTCTTACTGGCCGGTTGAGCTTGCAAAAGCAATTAATGTCACCACTGATTTTTATCTTCCCGATGATTTTCATCCTTCGTTCGTTGATAAAATAGAAATAATTGATAACCATCGTATTTATTATCCGGTTATAATTGATCGTAAAACAAACACTCTTTTCAGATTTTACAAATGGGATGCTAACCGAAGATTTACATTTACAGCAAGAGATATCCCTGCAGGGAATGAATTCAGGCAGGTGGATATACGCGATAATAATTTATTCAGTGCAAAAGATTTAAGAGCGCAGCTTGATGGTCTTGAGTATTCAAGATTTTTCCTTAACCCGTTGAATAAAGATTTTAACGGCGGCAAGATTTATGCAAATTACCGTGATGAGTTTTCTACATATCATAATGTTACTTTTTCTATCCGTCCGCCTGAAGAAAATTTTCAAAACATATTTCTGGTTGGTGCATTCAACGACTGGAAACTCTCTTTGGATTACAAAATGAATGAAAGCGGAGGAGTTTATTCAATCACTATTCCACTAAAAAGAGGAATATATGATTACCAATACGTTGCTGCCGATGTAGATAATGGAGAAATATTAAATCCGGATTGGCTCGTATTGGAGGGCAACACGTGGCTTAACTTAAAAGAGTTCGATGTTTTTCTTTATTACAACGAGCAGGATAAAGGACCGTATGAGAAAATTATTGGATACAAGCGGGTGAAATCGCAGTAGAATGTTGAATTAAAAATTATAAATTTCCGCCAAAGGCGGATTAGCCTTCAGCTAAAAAAATTAAAATTAAAAAGTGGTTTTTAGTTTATTGGTTATTGGTTTTGGTTTTCTGGTTGCTAGTTTTAGTTCATTAGGTACTCGTTTTTGAATAAATCATAAATATTCACTTAGTGAACCGAAACACAGCAAAATTTAATACTCATAATTTAATCTGCCAAACTAAGAACTATAACTATGAACTAAATAACTATAACTATCAACTAAATACTAATAACTAATCTAAAGCAATGAACAAACTCAAAGTCGGCGTTATCGGAACAGGGCATCTCGGTAAACTTCATACCAAAATGTTCAAGTCAATAGAAAATTGTGAACTGGTTGGTATTTACGATTCAAATCCTGAGCAGGTAAAAGTTGTAAGCACAGAATTCAATGTTCAGGGCATGTCATCAGTCGAGGAGTTATTAAAAAAAGTAGACGCTGTTTCAATCGCTGCAACAACAACCGCCCATCATGAAGTAGCTAAAAAATGTTTTGAGAATGGAGTTCACGTATTCATTGAAAAACCTATTACAGCCACAATTAGGGAAGCCGAAGAGTTGGTTGAAATTTCTGAGAGGAAGAATCTCAATCTCCAGGTTGGACACATTGAACGTTTTAATCCTGCATTGGTCTCTATGGAAAAATATATTGACGAGCCAAAATTCATTCAGACTGACAGGCTCGCACAATTTAATCCCCGCGGAACAGACGTAGCTGTTGTGTTGGATTTAATGATTCACGATATCGATATAATCCTAAGTCTTGTTAAAAGTGATGTTATTGACGTTCAGGCTAACGGAGTTGCTGTTGTATCGGATCATCTTGATATCGCTAATGCAAGATTGCAGTTTGCCAACGGTGCTGTCGCAAATGTAACAGCCAGCAGAATCTCACAGAAGAAGTTGAGAAAGATGAGAATATTTCAAAAAGATAGTTACGTTGCGCTTGATTTTATAACCGGCGTTGCTGAAGCTTATCGTTTGCTGCCTCCAGATTCACCAGTTGATCCTAATCTAATTTCATTTGGTGAAATTGGTGTTGGTGATAAAAGAAAAAAACTTGTATATGAACAGCCCGAACAAAAAGAATTGAACGCACTTCAATATGAACTTCAGTTGTTTGTAGATTCTGTTTTGAGCAAAACAAAGCCTGTTGTTTCAGGTGTTGATGGATTAAGAGCATTAAAGGTGGCGCAAATCATTATTCAAAAAATTGAGGGGCAGCGCCTAGCGTAGTTAATAACAATAAAGCAATTTACCCTGTTGGATAATCTTATCAACTATACACAAAATAAATTAAGTAAATAACAATACATCAATTCAACAATTAAACAATAGAAATAATATGAAAAAAATACTTTTACTTTCCGTAGCACTTTTACTGACAACATCAAGCTGCAGCGTTTATGAAACGATGGTAAATCTCTCTCGTTTAAAATTCAAGCTTGGAGATGTTAATAATTTTACTATCGGTGGAATAAATATTTCAAACAAAAAATCTTTGCAGGATTTTAATCCGCTGGAAGTTGTAAACCTTACTTCTGTAATTTCATCAGGAAAACTCCCGGCATCTTTTACACTGAATGTTGAAGCAAAAAATCCTAATGATGGTTCAGGCGGATATCCTAAAACGGATGCTACATTAAAAGCTTTCCCGTGGCGGTTGGAAATTGACAATGTTGAAACAATTTCAGGAAACATTGGCGCTCCGGTTACAGTACCTGGCACAGGTGAGGTTTCAAATATCCCGTTAACAATGAATATTGATTTGATCGAGTTTTTCGGCAACAAGGGTTTTGATAATCTCTTAAATCTTGCTCTTGCTTTGGGCGGTCAGCAAGGATCATCCACCAGACTAAGCTTGTTTGCAACGCCAACAGTATCTTCTCCGCTCGGCGATATAAAATATCCCGGTGAATTGAAGATTGTTGATCAGAGTTTTACTAATTAAATAATTTAATTCCGAACTTGTTTCGGAATCTTTTTTGTAGAATGATATGTAGTCAGAAGTTGAATCAGCTCCGGCTTGACTATCTAAGTTTAAAATATTATGACTAAAAAAACTAAATACGCAGTTGGTGTTGATTTAGGCGGCACCACCATTAAGCTGGGAATCGTTACCAATACCGGCAGGCTGATAAAAAAAATCTCAGTTCGGACTGAAGCAGAGAAAGGGCCGAAGAAAGTAATTGGGAATATTATTTCTGGAATCAACGAACTCAATTCTAAATCGAAACAAAAGATTGAAGGAATTGGTATTGGATGTCCCGGTGTTGTAACTCCGGGTAAAGGCATTGTTGAAAATCCACCGAATCTTCCCGGCTGGGCAAAAGTGAACATCAAAAAGATTATCAGCCAGGAATTTAAAAAACCAGTCTTCGTAGATAATGACGCAAATGCAGCGGCGATTGGTGAACTTACTTTCGGCAGCGGAAAGAATTTTAAATCTTTCGTTATGATAACTCTTGGAACCGGCGTTGGCGGCGGTATCGTTATTAAAAAAAAAATATATCACGGTGATTTTGGTGCTGCCGGAGAAATCGGACACATATCAATAGACTTCAATGGACCGAAATGTAATTGTGGTTCTTACGGCTGCATCGAAGCTTACGCCGGTAATATGTACTTGAGAGAAAGAGTAAGAACTGAATTGAGAAAGCATCCTGAATCAAAAATATGGAAACTGATTAATAATGATTTGAGCAAAGTCTCACCAAGAAACGTGCAGCTTGCCGCGGAAACAGGTGATGCATTTGCGAAGTCTGTTATTGATGAACTCGGGGTTCATCTTGGTTCTGCTTTTGCATCTTTGTGCAATGTTCTAGATATAAGCGTCTTTATTATTGGTGGAGGAATAGCTGGTTTCGGGAAACCGCTTTTTGATTCAATCAAAAAAACTATTTGCAGCAGAGTTATGGCACCAATCAGACCACGAGTCCGTGTACTTCCTGCAAAGTTAAAAAACGATGCCGGGATAAAAGGTGCCTCAGCACTTGTTTTTCATCACAGGTAAATTCGTAACGAATAAAACATTTCCAGAGGTATTTCGTCTGATGATATGAATTACCCATAATCATTTCATATTTTTATCTTACAGGTATGAAAATCATTCTGTATGCATTTATAATTTTTTCTGTAAGCTACGGTGCATTTGCACAGCAGGATAATTTACCTCAATTCCTTAATATCGACTCCATTCGCACAGAATTACTCCCTGACTCACTTCTGGCTTCAATAAAGGATACAATAGCATCACAAAAAAAATCAGATATAGATACGGTTGTTTATGCGAGCGGCTCGGACTCGTTGTTCTTTTTTGTTAAAGAGAAGAAGATGTCCATTTACGGTGAAGGAAAAATCAACTACAGAAAATCAGAAATTAAAAGCGCTAACATATTTCTTGACTTTTCAAAATTTGAAATAGAAGCTATTGGAGTTCCTGTGGATTCTGCATCAGCCGAGTTTATCGGCAATCCGGTTTTATCCGAAGATGGAGAAGTTTATGAAGGCAAGAGAATGAAATACAATTTCAAAACCGGGCAGGGTTCACTCGCAGCTGCAGATACTGAATTAGAAGGAGCCTTTTATCATGGCGCAAAAATTAAAAAGGTTTCAAGGGATACTTATTTTATCCAAGATGGAGTTTACACAACCTGCGATGCAGAAGAACCTCATTATTGTTTTACTTCACCAAGAATGAAAATGACACCTGGAGAAGAACTTGCTGCGGAATGGATATGGTTGAACTTTGGCGGAGTTCCAGCACCAATACCCCTTCCATTCATCATCGTTCCTTTACAGTCTGGCAGAAGATCAGGATTGATTCCTCCGGTTTTTGGAAGCGATGGTCGTTACGGAACTTACTTACAGAGATTTGGCTACTTCTGGGCAATCAGCGATTACATGGATATCAATGCCACGATGGATTATTATACCCGCGGAAGTTTTGGTTTTGGTTCAAGATTCAGATATGCAAACCGATATAATTATAATGGTTTTGCTGAGGGTACTTACCGGGATTTATCACAAGGAGAACCAACCGATCCGAATTACTCCAAACAGGTTGACTGGCGCATAAAAGTTTTTCATGCACAATCTTTCACACCCACTTTGCGTCTCGATGCAAACCTGGAATTTGCATCACAGGATTTTCTTCAGAATGGAACCGGCAATTTCAATGATCTTTTAAGAAATGAAATAATTTCGAATGCTACTCTTTCAAAAACCTGGGATGAATCTGGCAACAGCGCTTCTATAAACTATAACAGGAGACAGGTACTGCAGACAAATGATATATATGAAGTCTTGCCAAGTGCTCTTTTCAGATTAGCTCAAAGCTATCCATTCAGATCTTCTGCTGGTGAAGCGGACAGAGCCTGGTATGAATTATTTGGTTATTCCTATTCGGGACAATTTCAGAATCAAAGAAATAAAACCGGAGGTGTGCTCGATGAAAGGTTGGGATTGCAGCACAGTGTGACGGGAGATATGTCTCCTAAGGTTGGTTATTTTACATTAGCGCCAAGAGTTCGATTAGATTCAAAATGGTATAACGAGCAGATAGAACAATTTGCAGTAACCTCATCAACAGGCAGTGATTCTATTATAACACAGGATGTTAAAAAATTAAGCGCGGTAACTACTTTCGATGTTGGTCTGAACGCTTCAACAAAATTTTATGGAATGTTCAATATTAATTCGCTTGGAATAAATGTTATCCGGCACACTGTTACGCCAAGCATATCTTACAACTACCGTCCGGACTTCTCTGAGCAGCGGTGGGGTTATTATGGTCAGTATACAAAATTGGATGGAAGCACCGTTAATTATAATAAATATCAAAAAGAAGTTTACGGCGGTGCAACTGCAGGTGAGCAGCAGAATATAAATTTTTCTCTTGGCAACAATTTCGAAATGAAAACTACAGTTGACCCAACGGATACCACATCAAAAGAACAGAAGATACAACTTCTTAACCTTACTGTTGGAACAGGATATAATTTAGCAGCAGACTCATTAAACTTTGCAGATATTAGTCTAACATACAGAACGCAGATTGGAGATCTATTTGATCTTTCAGGCGGTTCGCGCTTTACTCCTTATGATTATAGCGGAACAACAACAAAAATAAATAAATACCTTATCGATGCAGGAAAAGGCTTGCTGCGGTTGACTGGGCTTAACTTTTCTGTTTCAACAAGCATATCAGGTGAAAGATTTGCTTCTTCTGAAAAAAGCAGCGAACGAGAGGATGAATTTGGTCTTATAGATCAGGAAAGTAAAAGTGTTTACCAGGGAATCTATAATAATCAAGACCCTGATTTTACTGTCCCCTGGAGTATATCACTTAATTATAATTATAATTTAAGCAGACCAACACCTCAGCAATCAACAACAAATTCTAATTTAAGCGGAAGTTTGAGCTTTAGTTTAACACCTGCCTGGAAGTTTGACCTTACCGGAAGTTATGATTTTAACAGCAAAGAATTTGCTGCACCGCAAGTAACTATTTCAAGAGATCTGCACTGCTGGTTTATGAATTTTATCTGGAACCCGATTGGAACTTATACTGGATTCCGGTTTGAGATAAGAGTTAAAGCGCCGCAGCTTCAGGATCTTAAGGTTACAAAACAAGATCAGTTCTTTAATACGCGTTAGCGAAGCCTCAATTAAAAATTTCCGCCAGAGGCGGATCAGCCTCCGGCTGAAAAAATGAAAAAATTTCAATCAGGATTAAGTGAAGCATTACATTATTGATGGAAACAATCTGATAGGTAAGGACAAATCCTTAAATCAGATTCAGAAAAGAAATAAGCAGCAAAGCAGAGAGAAGCTTGCCTTTCTAATTTCGCGTTATTTTAGTTCAAGAAAAGCTGCAGTCAGTTTGCATTTTGATGGTTTTGAAAATGAAAGAATTAATGTAACTGGTATCAAAATAAAATATTCTGAAAAATCTTCTGCTGATGATAAAATCAAAAAAGAAATTGAGAGAAGTAATAATCCGAAGAATATTATTTTGGTTACTTCTGACAGCAACCTTGCAGAGTTTGGCAAAGTTTGCAGCTGCCAGGTCTTAAAAAGTGAAGAGTTTATTCGTTTGCTGAATTCATCGCCATCGGGTAATGAAGAGCAGATGCGTATTGATACTCTGAAGGATAATGATGAGTTTAAGAAACTATTCGGTGTTAAATAGATGCGACTTATAAATTATTTTGATTTTTTTGTTTATTAGATGAAATGAATTATTTTTACATAAAAATTTCAGAAGTAAATCCTGATTGATCAAACACATTTCAGCTGTTCTAATCTGCTGCATTTAATAACATAAATTCAGAATCTAACTTTTATTTGAATAACCCTGCTAAAATAATTTTTAACTCAAATCACATTCATTCATCAATTAATTCAGGAGGTTTAGTGGAAAACAGACTACTAAAACCATTTTATTATTTTCCCCTGGCGATGTTATTCGCATTTCTGATTTATTCAGAAATTAATTTTGCTCAGGGAGATAATCCGCTTGTGGACGCAGTTCCTAAAGAGTGGATCCCGGCAAACATTCATTCAGATTCCGAGCTTGATGTAATTACCATTGACGGATTCGATGATTTTAATCTGGGTGTTGATTTTGCCGAGCCGCATGTCTCACAAAATCCGCTTAATCCATTGCAGTATTTTGGCGCTTACAATATAAATGGTGCCTGGAGAACATACGACGGGCATAACTGGACAGCTTCCGTACCAAATTTTGGTGTTTCCCCAAATGGTGATCCTATTACAACCTACGATGGCGCAGGAAATTTATACTACGAAACCATGGTCGGTAGTATTACCGGTTGCAGAGTAATCCGTTCAACAGATAATGGCGCAACCTGGTCAACCCCGGTGGTTGCCGTAGCTGGCAATGATAAAAACTGGATGGTGGCTGATCAGACTACGGGTCCATATTCTGGTTATGTTTATACAGGAATGACGCCGGGTAATTTTGCCAGAACTACAAATTTAGGTGCAACCTGGACAACAACTACTACATTTGGTACTCAAACGCTTCCCGGTTTTATGGTGTGTATTGGACCTAACGGTGCAACCGATGGCGGTGTTGTTTACGTTGTTACAAATTCAGGAAGTGCATCTGCTTCGACTTATACATTTTATGCTTCAACGAATGGTGGATTGAATTTTACTCTAAAGTCTGCTCAAAATTTTGCTGGAATTGTTGGAAATTTTAGTACTCGTCATTCAGTTCAAAATATGCGAACGAGACCATATCCTTTTATTACAGCAGATCAAAGTAATGGCACTTACAGAGGCAGATTGTATTTGGTTTATGCAAAGAATGATCCACCTGCAAATGGAAATAAACCAGATATATTTTGCAGATATTCTACCGATCAGGGTACTACCTGGTCTTCTGAAGTAAAAGTTAATGATGATGTTAATACTCAAAATCATCACCAGTGGCATCCATCAATTTGGTCTGATGTTGGAACAGGAAGACTATTTGTTAAATGGATGGATACACGCGATACCCCAACAAGTGATAGTGCATACATTTATGCCAGCTATTCAGATAATGGTGGAGTAACATGGGCAACTAACCAGCGAGTATCTAACCAAAAAATGAGAATAAATTGCACAACTTGTCCGGGTGGCGGAACACCACGTTACCAGGGTGATTATGATGCTATCATTTCTCAAAATAATCAGGCATTGGCTATGTGGACTGATTTCAGAGCTGGTAACTATGGCAGCTATGTTGGCTACTTCCCTGATTTTGCGATGACCGTTTCACCCAATTCAGTTATAATACCGCAGAACGGCGGGCAGGAATTTGTAACGGTTTCAGTTCCGGCTGTCAAGTTATATACTAATGACGCAATTTTCTCGGCAACTGTTAATCCAACTCCTCCTTCCGGAACTATCACTATTGATTTTCCCGGTGGAAACATAGTGAATACATTTCCCGGAAGTGTACAAATGAGAATTCAAACCAGCGGCAACGTAACATTAGGAGCTTACACCGTAACTGTTCAGGGAAACGGACCTAACGGAACACCGGTTCACCGCAGAACGGTTACTCTGGATGTTATAATACCTGTTGAGTTGTTATCTTTCTCAGCAAACACAGAGAAAAATGATGTGGTATTAACATGGAATACTGCTACAGAAACAAATAACAGAGGATTTGAAGTTCAAAGAAAAGCAGGGATTGAATTTGTAACTATTGGCTTCGTTGAAGGTAGAGGAACAACAACCGAAGTGCAGAATTATCTTTTCAGAGATAAAGCTCTTCTTTCAGGCTCATATTCATACAGATTAAAACAGATGGACTTCGATGGTTCATTCGCATACTCTGATGAAGTTGAAATTGATATCGAGCAGCCATCAGTTTTTTATCTTGGACAGAACTATCCGAATCCTTTTAACCCATCAACAAATATCAAGTATTCAATACCGGCAGATGGTCTTGTATCATTAAAAGTATATGATATTCTTGGAAAGGAAGTTTCTACTTTGGTGAACGAATATCAGCAGGCAGGAACTTTTGATGTTGTGTTTGATGGTTCAAACCTTGCCAGCGGTGTTTATTATTATCAGATTATCACCGGCGAACTGAGCGCTACAAAGAAGCTGATGCTTACGAAATAATAAGATAGGTAGAATTGATTAGAATTAAGGGAGCTTCGGCTCCCTTTTTTTGTGGGGGAATGTTTCTGAATAATCTTTATGTTTGAAATGAATATATTTAATAATCATCGGGGAATTTATATGAAAGCCTCTTTTACACTTCTGATTCTAATCACTCTTTTTTTAACAAATAATATTCAGCCTCAGCAACTATCATCGGATTATTTTCAAAACAATATCGAAGTATATTTTTCTTTTGAAGTTTCATCGAGGGAAATAATTCAGGAATTGACAAATGTAATCTCAATTGATAACGTAAGAGGAAATACAGCTTTTGCTTATGCGAATGAAAATGAATACAATGAATTTCTTTCATACAAACTCGCTCATCAAATTCTACCAAAGCCGGGTGAGCTAATCATTCCTGAAATGAGTGATAATATAGATGATATTACTAATTGGAATGTTTATCCCACTTATGATGCTTATGTAAGCATGATGAATAATTACGCAGCCAGCTATCCTTCAATCTGTAAATTAATTGATGCCGGCAATACTGTTCAGGGAAGAAAAATTCTTTTATTGAAAATTTCTGATAACGTAAATATCCGCGAAGCCGAACCACAATTTCTTTATACTTCAACTATGCACGGCGATGAAACTACGGGGTACGTTTTAATGCTTCGGCTGATTGATTCTCTCCTAACTACTTATGGAACGAATTTAAGAATTACTAATATTGTTAACAGTGCGGAGATCTGGATAAATCCGCTTGCTAATCCCGATGGAACATATCACGGTGGTAATAATACAGTAAACGGAGCAACAAGGAACAATGCCAACGGTTATGATTTGAATAGAAATTTTCCCGATCCTGTAAATGGGGTTCATCCAAATCAGCAGCAGGAGACGGCAGTATTCAGGAATCTGGCAGAGCAAAATAATTTTGTTCTTAGTGCTAACTTTCACGGTGGGACAGAAGTAGTTAACTATCCGTTCGATACGTGGACTAACGTTTATCCTGATTACGTTTCCCATGCTGACGAAGATTGGTATCAGTTCATCTCACATCTATATGCTGATACCTGCCAGGCTTATAGTCCATCCAATTATATGAATGGTTATGATGATGGAATTACCAATGGCGGTGCGTGGTACGTTATCCATGGAGGCAGACAGGATTATATGAACTGGTTTATGAAGAGCAGGGAAGTAACAATTGAAATATCTGATACAAAACTTCTTCCGCCATCACAGCTTCCTGCACACTGGGAATACAACAAACGATCTTTCCTGAATTATATCGAAAGTATTTTTTATGGTGTCAGGGGAATTGTAACTGATACATTAGGTCATCCGCTTAATGCGATTGTAAAAGTTCTGAACCACGACACGCTTAATTCGACAATCAGAACTGATTCGATAAACGGGAATTATCATAGAATGTTAGCTCCGGGATTTTACTCATTTCAATTCTCTGCTGAGGGACATTACCCTAAAACAATTAACAATGTTGTGGTAAATAATTTTCAGACAACTGTAATTGATGTAGAACTCATTCCCGAATTTATTCCGGTAGAACTAATTTCGTTCAGGGTTGACGTAAATGAAAACGATGTATCATTAAGCTGGCAAACTGCGTCTGAAATAAATAATAGAGGGTTCGAAATTGAACGACGCTGCGCAATTTCGAAATTCGAATTTCGAAATTCGACTTTTGAGCAAATTGGATTTGTTCGCGGAAACGGTACAACAACCGACCCGATGAGTTATACTTTCACTGATAGTAATGTTGAACAAGGACGCTATCAGTATCGATTAAAGCAAATTGATTTTGATGGTTCGTTCACATATTCAGATATTATCGAAGTTGAAGTATTATCACCATTAGAATTTTCATTAGAGCAGAATTATCCAAATCCATTCAACCCTTCGACCAAAATAAAATTTACCATTCCATTTGTAGAGACGCATCGCGATGCGTCTCTACTGGTAATATTAAAAGTGTTTGATGTACTTGGCAACGAGGTAGCTACTCTTGTTAATGAAGAAAAACCAGCAGGGAGTTATGAGGTTGAATTTTCCGCCAAAGGCGGATCCGCCTCCGGCGGAAACACGGGTAGTCATTCCGGCTTGTCCGGAATCAGGGCTCTACCAAGCGGAATATATTTCTACAAATTACAGGCAGGCAATTTTGTGCAGACAAAAAAAATGGTGTTATTGAGATAAGGAAAATCTTCCGGTTAGTTTACAAACAAAAAAATATTTTTCTAAGATTTAAGAATTGTTTTAACATCTTCCAGCTTCCCTTCCGGGATAAGAATTTTTTCTTTCCCTGATGCAGACTGCTTTGATTTTATTCCTCTTGCTTCAAGCAAGTTGACAGCTTTTTGAGCGATAGTTTCGTTCTCAAACTGAAGTTCAATCAGCGGCACACGATTTACAGAAAGACTATCAGATAAGCTAACTCCGCAAATCCTGCAAACTTCAGCATCAAATTTTGGAATTGAGTTGAATTCAGACAGGTAATCTTCAAATTCTTTTAGGTCGGCATCCAGCATTTAATGTTTATAACTCAATTTAATATTGCAAACTGTCCGCTGAAATTATAAGCTTCAGAGTTATTATGATTACTTATCTTAAGACGGTAATGAACCGATGAATGAATTTCTGTAGGAATTACCCAATAAAAATTTCCGTTGTTTTCAATGTCGTCTGAAATACTGATTTTATGTTCTAGCTTTCTAAATAAATGAATATCAATACGTTTAATTGTGGGTGCCAGCCACCTAACCAGAATTGTATCACCCGGATTCCAAACTGATCCTTTTGTTGGTTCTATGACTGTTATGTTAGCACCTTCAAGTGGCGGTTGAACGATAGAGATCGGCTGCTCTCTATCACCGAATATATCCCTGCAACCGTTAAATGAAAGCAGATAAAATAAAATCAGGAGTGCTATAATATTATTTTGCTTTTTCATTTTACCCTCCACTGGCAAAGAAAGTAAATAATCGTTTAAAATTCAAGTGTCGCCGCTTTATTGAAGACAGCGCCAAATATGTTTTAATTTTTTCTGAAAGGTCTCATTTTCATTCATTTTGCAATGGAACGAAGAATTAATCCTTCATTTTTCAATCGGAAATAAAGACCACAGGTGGCACGCATATTGGCAACATAAACTTGCATCATATGTTCTCTCCTTATAACCCCTGCAACTCTCCAGTAGTTGAGGGGTTTTTTTATTCGAAATCTCTTCATACAACACTAATTTACTTTAGAAATAAAACCCGATAAAAAACTGCTGTTTAATCACAGGAAATATTTTATAAAAATTGATTTATCTAACGTAATACCTATTTTCCTATGGAGATTCGTTTAGTTATATTTGCTTCCAATTTTTAGAAAATTTCCAGGAAAAATGATTGATTTAAAGAGATTAAATCCGGATCAACAAAAAGCTGTTGAATTTATCGGACCGGCACAAATGATTGTAGCTGGAGCGGGTTCGGGGAAAACAAAGGTACTCACATACAAAGTTGCTTATCTTTTAAAACACGGCTATAAACCCGAATCTATCCTTGCACTGACCTTTACCAACAAAGCTGCCAATGAAATGAAAGAGAGAATCATTGAACTTGTTGGTAAGAAAGCAGAGTCTGTTTGGATGGGTACCTTCCATTCAATCTTTGCAAGAATTTTAAGAACTGAAGCCAAAAGCATAGATTATAAACCGAACTTTTCAATTTATGATACTGAAGATTCTTACTCACTTGTAAGCAACATAATGCTGAATTTTAATATTGAGATTGAGGGATTAACTGTTAATTCTGTTCGACACAGAATCAGTTTTTTGAAGAATCATATGATCATGCCGTCTGAATACAGGAAAAAATTTGTTAAATCATTCAAAGAAGAAAAAATTTCTGAGATTTATGAGGAGTATCAAAAGAGACTCGTTGCTAATAATGCGATGGACTTTGAAGATTTATTATTGAAGCCAATTCAGCTGTTTGAATCAAATGAGAAAATACTTCATAAGTATAAAAGCAGGTTTAATTACATTCTTGTGGATGAATTCCAGGATACAAACAAAGCACAATACGAACTGCTGAAAATATTATTATCGAGAACATGTAAAATCTCTGTGGTTGGTGATGAGGCTCAGAGCATATATAGCTGGAGAGGTGCCAATATGGGGAATATGCAGGACTTCAGAAAAGATTTTAAGAACCATAAATTATTTAAACTAGAACAGAACTATCGTTCAACGAAAACTATACTTTCTTCAGCTGATTCCGTAATTAAGAATAATAAAAACCAGGTTGTAAAAACTCTCTGGACAGAAAACAGCGATGGCGAGCCGTTAACCCTTATTCGTTGTGCAGATGAAAAAGATGAAGCTTTTCAACTCGCAAGGTTTATAAAAAAGGAGATTAGCAAGAAAAAACTTTCCTATAAGGACTTTGCTATTCTCTATCGGACAAACGCGCAGAGCCGAGCTATGGAAGATATCTTTTATAAGGAAAAAATCCCGTATGTGATAATTGGCGGATTGGAATTCTACAGAAGAAAAGAAGTTAAAGATGTCATTGCTTATCTGAGAGTAATTGCAAATCAGAATGATGAAGAAAGTATATTAAGAATAATGAATTTCCCGCAAAGAGGAATAGGTAACACTACTGTAACCAGGATGATTGCATTTGCAAGGAAGCATGACCTCACACTATTTCAAACAATGAACAGAGTGTTTGAAGTGATCGATATTAAGGAAAGAATTCAGAAAAATGTTAAAGGGTTCAGGATACTCCTTGAAAAATACATAAAACTTAAAGATACTCTTTCGGTTGGTGAACTTTCCTTAGCACTAATTGATGAGCTTGGTCTTGTTAAAATGTTTAAATCCGAACATACACCTGAGTCACAGTCAAGGCTGGAAAATATAAATCAGCTAATAGCAGCAATTTCAGAATATTCGAAAGAACATAAAGATGCAAAACTAGATCAGTTCCTTGAGGAGGTGTCGCTTATGTCAGATATTGATATGAAAGATGATCAGAAAAATGCTGTTACATTACTAACCGTTCATAGTGCAAAGGGTCTGGAATTCCCAATTGTTTTTGTCTCAGGTTTGGAGGAAGAAATATTCCCGCTTGCAAACAGGTTTAGCGAGGACTCAACTCTTGAGGAAGAGCGAAGACTATTTTATGTTGCAGTTACAAGAGCACAGCAAAAAGTCTTTCTCTCCCACGCAAGAAGCAGATATCGTTTTGGTGAGGTTGCATATCAAAGCCGTTCAAGATTCATTGATGAAATTAAACCTTCAACTATTCAGGAAATTAATGGTGGAATAGGAAGGAAAGCTAACAGAAAAACTAAAAAAGAAATCTTTTACGAATACTTCAATTCAGTGGACTATGAAGATTTTGACCAGGAGAACAAAGTAGTCCGGATTGGCAGCCGGGTGATGCACGAAAAATTCGGATTGGGTAAAGTAACTGATGTAACAGGTGCAGGAGATCAGGTTAAAGCAACTGTTGCATTTGAAGGTAACAATGTAAGACAACTGATGATCAAGTTTGCCCGGTTGAAAATATTGCATTGATTATTCACAGCTTGTTTTTACTTATTAATTTCAGAAATAATTTTTAGAGGAAAGAACATAACAATGTCAATCGCTCCGAAGAAATTAGCAATACTCGTAAGTGGTGGTCCTGCTCCTGGAATAAACAGTGTAATAGGTGCAGCTACAATAAGAGCTGAAGTAGAAGGTGTTGAAGTCCTTGGTATTAAAGATGGATTCCAGTGGATTATGGAAGGGGATACTTCTCACGTTAAAGAACTTACAATTCACAATGTAAGCCGGATTCATTTTCGTGGCGGATCTTATATTGGTATAGCTCGGGCTAATCCAACAAAAAATGAAAAACATCTTGAAAATACTGTTACTTCCTTATTGCGCCTCGATGTAGACAAATTAATTACTATTGGCGGTGATGATACAGCATACAGTGCTTTGAAAGTAAACGAAATGGCTGCCGGAAGAATAAGAGTTGTCCATGTTCCCAAAACAATTGATAATGATCTTGACCTTCCTCATGGTATTCCGACTTTCGGTTTTCAAACTGCGAGACATATCGGAGTAGAAATTGTAAAAAGCATTATGGTTGATGCTCAAACAACTTCACGGTGGTATTTTATTGTTACTATGGGAAGGAAGGCAGGGCATCTTGCACTCGGTATTGGAAAAGCTACCGGTGCTACTTTAACTCTTGTGCCTGAAGAATTTCCAGGTGACTCAATAGATCTTAATCAAGTCGTTGATGTGCTGGTTGGCTCTATAATTAAAAGAATGAGTTATGGCAGATCAGATGGTGTGGCAATTCTTGCAGAAGGAATTGTTGAAAGATTGAAGATTGATGACCTGGATCAGTTGGTTGACATAGAACGTGATGCTCACGATAACATCAGAATTGCTGAAGTGAATTTCGGCGAGATACTAAAAACTAAAGTTCAGCAAAAGCTAAAAGAATATGGTTTGAAGACAACAATCGTTTCTAAAAATATTGGCTATGAATTAAGATGTGCAGATCCTATACCGTTTGATATGGAATATACTCGTGACCTTGGATTCTCCGCAGCGCAGTTCATTCTTGATGGCGGCACTGGTGCAATGATTTCAATTCAGAATGGAAGATTTGTTCCGATGTATTTCAAGGATATTCTTGACCCGGTTACGAAAAGAACAAAAGTCAGAATGGTTGATCCGAGCTCAGAATCCTTTTATATCGCAAGAAAATATATGTTAAGATTAAACAAAAATGACTTTGATGATCCCCACGAATTAGCAAAACTTGCAGCCACAGCTCATCTTCCAATTGATGAGTTCAGGAAAAAATTTTATTACATTATTGAAAATGATCTGATGTATAAACACCTGGAAGAGGGTACGATATCCTTCCTAACAGCTGATAGTAATGTAGCTTTTAAGGCTCTTTCAACCTCCGGAGAAAATGGTGACTTAATTGACTAAGGAAAATTAATTTTATTCTGAACTGTTTTTTATTTTCTTATACTCAATGTGATCAACTGCGAAATAATCTTTTGTCAGTTTCTTCAAAAAACCTGACAGTAGAATAATCGCAAGAAGGTTTGGAAATGTCATAAATCCAAGAGCCGCATCACCGAAAGCCCATACTGCTTCAAGTTCTGCAATTGCCCCGATAAAAACGAAAAGAATGTAAACCCATTTATATGGTAATGTAGCTTTTTTCCCGAACAGATAGTTTGCTGCTCTCTCTCCATAGTATGACCAGCTTATTGCGGTTGAAACTGCAAACAATAAAACTGCCAACGTAACAATCTTATCACCATAATCAAAAAGCCAGCTTAAGCCTTCTTTAAAAGCGTAAGAAGTTAAAATACTGCTGTTCATCAAACTTCCGGTAAAAGAAGGATCTATTCTGCTCACAAAAAATTGAGTATGATGCCAGGCATCGGTTGATAAAATAACGAGCCCTGTTATTGTACAAATTGTAATTGTATCAATGAAAGGTTCAAGCAAAGCTACAGTACCTTCACGAACCCCATATTTTGTTTTTGCTGTTGAATGCGCAATTGCTGCGCTTCCCTGACCTGCTTCGTTAGAGTACAAACCTCGCTTAATTCCCCAGAGCATTGTATTTAGCATAACCAGGAAAACTCCCATACCAACACCAGCGATTTCCGCCGGAGGGTTAAATGCCATCTCTATTATCATTACAAAACTATCTTCAAGATGGGCAAAGTTTGAAATTAGAATTAAAATTCCTGCAGTTACATATATAGCAGCCATAAAAGGGGAAAGGAAACCGGTAACATTTCCAATTCTTTTTATGCCACCGATTATCACCAGAGCAACAATGAATGAGAGTAAAATTCCATTTATTACTTGTTGAACTGATACAGAAAAATTTCCAAAGACGTAATGTTTTGTGGTAAGAAAGTGTGCCTGTCCAACCATCTGTGTTACCTCAGAGTAAATCTGATCAGATACAGTGAAGGTTTGAATTGCATTTCCGGTTGCAAAAGAACAAATGACTGCAAAACAGGCAAACGTTACTGCAAGCCATTTCCAGTTAGCACCAAGTCCTTTCTCTATGGTATACATAGGACCTCCGGCAGTTCTTCCATAGTCATCAAACTCCCTGAAATGATGAGCAAGAGTAACCTCAGAATACTTTAATGCTGTTCCAAAGAATGCAGTTACCCACATCCAGAAAAGTGCACCTGGTCCGCCGTAATATATAGCGGTTGCAACACCTGCTATGTTGCCGATTCCAACAGTTGCAGATAAAGCTGTTGCGAGAGCTTTGAAATGATTTAAGTCTCCCTCATCTTTTGGGTTATCGTAAACTCCTCTGGTAACCTTTACGCCGTGCTTAAAATATCTGAGCTGAGGAAATCCGAGTTTTATCGTTACAAAAATGCCAGTACCAACCAGGGCAATCACCATGAAAGGAATAGAACCTATTGGATATTCCTTTGAAGGAAAATTTTTTATAAAGTCGAAGTTTCCCGGGAAAGACCAGACTGATTCAAAGAATGATACTCCACCAATAAAAATCAGGATGATTATTGTAAGGAATGCTATTATACCTGCAGTAGATCTTTTCATCTGTTTACTGTAATGAGGGTGTTAATATTAGGAGGCTGCTCAAAATAATCTAAAATATTCCTAATGATTGAAGTAGAACAATAAATATTAGAATTGGCGCAAAATACTTTAGAAACACTTTCCAGCCAAAAATAATCCATGGATGCCTATCTAATAATTTTTCTGCACCCTTTCTTAGTTCAGGGATAGCTTTGTCAAATCCCCAATGATAACCAATAAATATCGCAATGAGTAATCCTCCAAGCGGAAGCATTATGTTTGCTGTCAGGTACTCGAAAAGACCAAAAATTGTTAGTCCGAAAATCGTAAAGTCGCTGAGAACATTAAAAGAGAGTGCACTTGGTATTCCAAATATCATAGTTATAACTCCAAAAACGATGACAGCTTTATGTCTTTTCCAATTTAGCTCATCTACAAAATAAGCAGTTATAACTTCAAGCAGAGAAATAGTGGAAGTAAGCGCTGCGATGCTAAGTAAAACAAAGAAAATTATCCCGAACACATATCCGCCAACCATCTTTGTGAACACGACCGGTAGAGTATGAAAAATTAATCCGGCACCTTCTGAAGGGTTAAGCCCGGTTGAGAACACTGCTGTAAATATGGCGATCCCCGCAATAACAGCAACTAACGTATCCAGCAATATTATCTGCACTGATGAGGAAGGAATACTATCTTTCTCTGACATATAGCTTCCATAAGTTAACATTGCACCCATGCCGAGGCTAAGTGTGAAAAATGCCTGACCAAGAGCAAGCAAAACTGTTGTTGCTGATATTTTACTCCAATCAGGTTTCAGAATAAAGTCTAGTCCGGCACTGCTGCCTTCCATTGAAATACCCTTTATCATTACAACGATTAGAAGTATAAAAAGTGCTGGCATTAAAATTTTACTTCCACGCTCAATTCCTTTTTGCACACCAAAATAAACAACGATCATTGTAAAAATCATAAAGATGATAAACATTGTTATTATCCAGGTTACGTTAGAAACCAATTCAGTAAAATGAGAAGCAGCCTGATCAGGAGATTCGTAGCTTATCACTGATCCTTTAATTGCTTCGATTATATATCCAAACGACCAACCCGCAACAACTGCATAAAATGATAGGATCATAAATCCGGCAAGTATTCCCATACCACCAACATAAGGCCAGAACTTTGATTTTGTTAAAGCTTTGAATGAGCCGACCGGATTACGTTTACCTGTTCTTCCAATTAGTATTTCTGCAATAAGAACGGGAATTCCGATTATTGCTATACAAGCAAAATAAATGAATAAAAAAGCTGCGCCGCCGTTTTCACCAAGCACATAGGGAAATCTCCAAATGTTTCCAAGCCCGACCGCCGACCCTGCTGCGGCTAATATAAATCCGATTTTTGATCCCCAAACTTCCCGTGTTTGCTGCATAGAATTCTCTTTTTGATTTATGGATGATTACACAATTACAACTATTCTAAAAATTATGATTTGGAATATGAGAACTTTAACAATTATTTTCAAACATTATTTTGCGCGGATTTATTTATTATGGACATTATCAGTGTTTAAATGAAACTTAGATTTTTCCCTTATGAGCTAAAATTAAAGGATGAGTTTACTCTATCTTATGGTTCAAGAACCAATACACCTGTTATTTTACTGGAGATTGAAAACAACGGAATCATAGGCTACGGTGAGGCTTCATTACCTCCATACTTACTTGAAAATCAGAAGTCGGTAATTAATTTTTTAAGTAAAATTAAACTAGATTCTTTTACTGATTTAAATGAACTGGATTCTATTCTTGATTATATAAATAATTTTATAACGGGCAATTTTGCAGCAAAAGCAGCTCTTGATATCGCATTACACGATTTAACTTGTAAGACTCTGGATATTTCTTTATCGGAGTTTTTGAATATTCATTCAGATAAGATTGTTTACACCTCTTTTACAATCGGTATTTCTGAGCCCGGCAAAATTGAACAGAAAATAAAATCATCCTCAGAGTTCAAAATCTTGAAAGTAAAACTTGGAACTAACAATGACAGAGAAATTATAAATACAATCAGATGTTTTACAGATAAACCACTTTTCATAGATGTTAATCAGGGTTGGCACGATAAGTATTTTGCTCTTGAGATGATTAACTGGCTTAAAGAACAAAATGTTATTTTGATAGAGCAGCCTTTACCAAAAGAAAGACTCGACGATGCAATTTGGCTCAATGAAAAAAGTCCACTTCCAATTATTGCGGATGAAGGTGTTCAAATCTCAAATGATTTGGAAAGAATTAAAGATGCTTATTCCGGTGTTAATATTAAGCTTATGAAAGCTGGCGGGATAAGAGAAGCATACAGAATGATAAAAAAAGCAAAAAAGCTAAATTTACAAATTATGTTGGGTTGTATGACCGAAACATCTTGTGCAATAACTGTTGCTTCTCATTTATCACCTCTTGCCGATTGGGTTGATCTCGATGGTGCTGCACTAATTTCAAATGACATATTTTCAGGGATGAAAATAGTCAGTGGAACTATCAGAATTCCCAAAGAGCCGGGAATAGGTGTCCGGAAATTGCCCTAATAATTAGAATTTATTTTTATCTAAATATGTTTAAATTTCAATTGCTAAAAATTAACAATTAAGGAAAATCAATGGCTAAAAATTATGTATCAAATAAGGATGAAACCGTAAGAATGTTTGAAAGTGATTTTATGGAGTTTTTCTCCAGAGTTCACTACACGGTACCTCTGTATGTTTATATCCCGGTCATTCTCGTGTTAATGTATTTATCAATTTTCGTTTATAGTATATCAGCATTAAATATCATTGTTTTGTTTATCGGAGGAATTGCTGCCTGGACATTAGCAGAATATTTGTTACATAGATTTGTTTTCCACTTTAAAGCTACAAGCGAATTTGGTAAGAAGATACATTTTATGTTTCATGGTGTCCATCACGATTATCCAAGCGATTCAAAAAGACTGGTTATGCCGCCTTCTGTTAGTATTCCATTGGCATTGCTCTTCTTCTTTGTATTCAGATTAATTTTTGGCGAGTCGCTAATGATGCCCTTCTTCTCAGGATTTATAGCAGGTTATCTTTTTTATGACATATCTCATTACGCCATCCATCATTTCAACATGCACAGTAAATTCTGGCTGGCAATAAAAAATCATCATATGCTCCATCATTATCATGATGAATATAAAGGCTATGGTGTGAGCTCACCTTTTTGGGATGTTGTTTTTCGGACAACTTTCACCAAGAAGATAAAGTAAACATAATTATCCTTCAAAATTATGTCAGGGGATAAACCCAGAATTTTAGTGGTTGAAGATAACCGGGAAACTCAACTCATACTCAAAGCTGTTTTCAGAAATAATTATTTACTGCAGTTTTCTGAAAGTGAAGATGATGCTACAAATATTTTTTCCAAAGAAGAGTTTGATATAATACTTCTTGATTTTAATTTGAAGGGAAGCGGTAACGGCAGAAGTTTATTGAAAAGAATTAGAGAAGGTGATAATCACTCTGGTATCCCGGTTTTAGTTATATCCGCATACGATCTAAATCCTGATGATGAAAAATTTTTCAACTCTAATGCTGATGGTTTTCTTCCTAAGCCAGTAAATAAAAAACTTTTGTTGCAGACGATTGAAAACATCCTGGACAAAGAACATAAAAAATCATAAAGAAATTATTAAATCAGTTCGCCTTAGTTTCGTTAAAGATTTAGTATTTTTTTAACATTAAAATAAACTTCAGCCGAATATTTTTAATCCTCTCGGAACCGCATCATCTTTAATATTTCTTATGTAAAAAAAATGGCTAAATCGGAGAATTTTACTTTGAATCCTTCGCTCCAACCTGCAAAAAATTTCCGGTTAATATGTTTTGTTTGTTGGCACAAATAATCTCTATCAAAAAGCTTTCTGCTAAAAATTAGAACCAATAGAAAAAACTGTAATTTTGAGCTATATTCCTTGTAAAAGTTGAACTAGTCGGAAGCAAACTTTATATAGAGTCCCACTTCTTTGCTAACTATAAGGATTTCGAAAATTCACCTCAGTGGCATAATTGTTGAGTAAAATCCTTGATCGGAAATAAGCTTAACCGTTTAATTTATCAGTAATTTGAATTGTTAATCAGAGATTTTGAAAATAGAATTTTTATTTAACCCTAAAGCTGTGATGAAATAAAATGTCCGAATTATTTATAAAAAACAATCCTCAGCCAATTTTCATTTATGAAAGGGAAAGTCTTCGGTTTGTTGATGTGAACGCTGCGGCACTTAAACTTTACGGCTACTCTTCTGATGAATTTTTACAGATGGACCTTACTGATTTATATACTTCTGAAGATATTCAAACATTACTTGAGTCAGCTCAGGAAATATTTAAAGATGGTGAGTTCAGCAAACCATTCAAACATAGAAAAAAGGATGGGAACTATATTTATGTTCGCATCAGCAGAATTGAATATCAATATAATGAATCGGAATCATATCTAAACATTCTTGAAGATGTTTCGGGTCTATTCGATACTGAGAAGAAGAAAAATATCTTTAAAGCAGCATTTGAAAATACCAATGATATGATATTCATAACCGATCCGGAGGGTTATATAACATTCGTTAATGATTCGGTTTGTAAAACACTAGGTGTATCTGTAAATGATTTGATGAATACTGATATTACTTTGAATTGTGGCGAGGAAGACAAAAATTTTATAAACGATTCTGTATTTCATTCACATATAAAAGAAACCGTTTCATTTACAATTGATTTTATAACATCTGAGGGTAGACTATTAGAAAGTGATGTAGTATCAACACCAATTTTTGATATCTATAACAAACTCGAAGCGTTTGTTTTAATTGCTAAGACATCAGCAAGACCAAAGATATCATCAACCGAAAGTAAAACCGATTCCGAGCTTTCGCAAAAAAGCGATGTTGATCAAAAACCTGGCGATAATAAAATCAATGAACCGGTTATTTCCAGTACTTTTTTATCAGGTATGTTTCATGAAATACTTACCCCGATGAATGTTATACTTGGATTTACTCAGGAACTGGTTGAAAGCATTGAATCTCCTTCTCCGGAACAAAAAGAAGCTATTGATATTATTAATCAGAACCGTGTTCTTATTCTCGGGTTGATGAATACTATTGTTGAGTACGTTGAATTGCAATTCAATAATGAAGAATCTGACTTGACAGAGATTCCAATTACTGAGGTAATTGAGAATTATGAAAAGAATCTTAATGAAATAACCGGGATCAGAGATATTGAATTTGCTTACGGGAAAATTTCATCTTCTTTAAGATTTAACATTGACAGGAAGAAATTCTTCAACTTGATTAATAATTTGTATCGGTTGATTGGTAGAATATCTCAACAAAAGAAATTATATTTTTCTGCTTACCTTGCTGACAACAACACCTTTAATATTTCAATTTCAGATGGATTTGGAAAATCATCGGCACAATTAGTTGAGACTTTAAAATCACTCTTTATTGATAGAAATGAACCAAAAGCTCTTGGTCTTTCCAAATTATCTATTCAAATTATTGAAAGCTTGTTGAATGTATTGAATGGTAATTTTCTTATTATTAACGAGCATAGTGATAAAAAGGATGCTGTTATTAGATTCCCATTAAATCTCGTACAGAATGTGGAACCATCCGTTGCTCAAGACGAGGAAAAAGTAATTCGAGAGCAAGAGGAAATTAAACCCGAAGTTATTGTAGAAGAACCTCAATTATTAAATTTGAGCGACGAAATTCTGATTGATGAAGAAAAAATTGGCACCGCAAATAATAAGTCAGAGAAAAAATCGGGGTTTAATATTATAGATAGGAAAGAAAAGGAAGACGTCAATGTAGTAGAGCAGGAACCGGAAAAACTGTTCATGCCTGAAGTAAATAAAGCAATTGAAGAAAATAAAACTGTTCAAGAAAAGGTAGCTGCTCCCCAAAGTAAAAATGGTCTTTCTTCTTTGAGATGTCTCTATATTGAGGATCAGGTAGATTCGCAGATACTATTCAAAGTTCAAATGAAAGATTTGAAAAATATTCAGTTTGCAGCCAGCTTCGAGGATGCATTACCACTGCTCGAGACGCATGAATTTGATTTTATTATAATGGACATCAATCTTCAAGGCGAGTATAACGGACTGGATGCATTAAAAGTTATCCATCAAATTCCTAAGTTTCAAAATATCCCGGTTATAGCTGTTACAGCTTATGTCCTCCCAGGTGATAAAGAGAAATTCATCGCAACCGGCTTCACTGATTTTATCTCCAAACCTATCTTCCGTGATAAGTTAGTTGAGTCGTTGAACAAGATTTTTGTAAACTAAGCTGCCTTCGTAACAAACTCGAACGTAATCAGTCCAATCTCTACCTATTGACTTATTCCTTTTTATAAATTAAATTACCATACAAATGTATGGTATTTTGATAAAATAGATTAAGACAAAGAGAGTAAGAAAATGAGAGCTTACATAATCTACACACTATCTTACTTTTACTCCCGCCTTGGGCGAGGCTCGCTTTTGGCGGCTTTCTCATACTCTTACTCTTCTTAAAGGATTATTATGAAAAAAGAATTAACCACAATCCAGAGAGATATTCTTGGTTTTTTAATTGATCAAATAAAAGGGAAGGGTATACCTCCAACTTTAGCCGAGGTTGCAGACCATTTTGGTTACAGGAACAGAGCTACAGTTCAGCAGCACTTTAGTGCGATTGAGAAAAAAGGATTCATCAAAAAAAATCCAAAGCTTTCCCGCGGTATTGAGCTTACGCTTGAAGATAAGTTCTTCGTTCCGAAACCTATTCTTGGAGAAGTAGCTGCAGGTAATCCGCTTACAATTTATCCTGATGCAATTGATACAGTTGAACTCCCGACAATAGCAAGAATGCCGAAAGATTCTTTCTTGCTTCGGGTGAAGGGGGACAGCTTGAAGGATGCTTACATTTTTAATGGCGATATTGTGATCGTAAATCCGAATCTTGAGCCAAAGAACGGACAAATCGTTGCTGCTGTTCTTGATGATGCTGCAGTTGTGAAAAGGTTTTATAAAAAGAAAAATGAAATAGAACTCGTTTCAGAAAATCCGGAGTATAAGCCAATAGTTATTGATAAGAAACATCCTTCATTCAAGCTGGTTGGAATTGTTGTTGGTGTTTACAGGAGTATGGAGAAGAAGAAGGCGGGATAAATATTTTGTGATTGAAGTTTATAATACTTAGAATGAAATTGCCTCGTAGATCAATAAAAACTTGAAAGGTAAAAAATGAAATATTTACTAGTTCTATCTATACTTTTGTTAGCAGTTATTTCCTATTCAATTGAAAACTACGCTCAATGTTCTGATGCTGGAATTTGCCAGCTTGGCGGACATTCAATGGAAGATGAGGATGAAATACTGCTTAGTATTTCCGGGTTCTATAAATATGGTTACAGCGGTAAAGAAGATGACGTCCAGTTTAATTCTCTTCAGTTGAATGTTAGCTATAATGCTTTCAGTAATAGTTCAATTCAGCTTTTAGTGCCGTATAATTTTCAATCTGGTCCTGCAGGTGATGTAAGCGGAATAGGAGATTTGATATTGAGCCTGAATCAAAATTTATTTTCAGATAAAGGTTCTTCTCTGGATGCTTCAATAGGTATTAAGATGGCAACTGGAGATGATAACAAAGATAGTCTTCCACAAGTCTATCAAAGCGGACTTGGTATGAACGATGTTCTGATTGCACTTAACTATAATTATAACAAACTAAGTGTTGGTGCAGGTTATCAGATTTCGGGTGAAAGAAATAACAATATCACCCGTTTAGAAAAAGGTGATGATCTGCTGTTAAGAGCTTCGTATAATTTATCATTTGAACAGCTAAGCATCACACCACAGCTTTTATATATTCAGCGGCTGGCAAAGTCAAGCATATTGGATACAACTTCCGTTGAAGAAGCTTTTGTTGAGGTTGATAAAAGTGATCAGCCGCAGTTAAATTTTTTAGCAGTGCTCAGGTATAAAATTGATGATTACTTTACCCTGGTTGGAGATTTTGCCATTCCGTTTATTAAAAGAGAAGTCAATGTGGATGGTTTGACCCGTGTGTTTAGTGCTTCAGTTGGTGTATCGTTTTCGATTTATTAAGTTCTTTAATTTTGATATAACACTAAAGATTAGTAAAAAAGACTACTTAAGTTCATTAATAGTTTTTGTTAATTCTTCTTTAAGAAGTTTGAATCTGTTCTCGAGGTAGAATTTTCTCTCATTTCCTTCGAGAATTGAACCAAGTGTTACCTTGTACTCCTGTTCTTTGAAATTATTGATGATTTGTAAAGAATTTAAAAGTTTAGCTTTGTCGCTAGGTAAATTTATGCCACGCATTAAAAGAAATTCCAGATCAAATGCATCGCGGATAAGTTTTCTTGACAGGAGAGCTTCGATTTTATTTTTCATCATCTGATTTAGCGAAAGAGCTTTGACCATTACCTGCTTGTTAGTGTATCGCGAAAAAGCAATCTTTCTCTCCCAGTCAAAATCAGTTTGCTCTTTACGGATTTCAATCTTCAGCCTTCTGTTTACTGTTGGTGCTTTAATTTCAAACAGAAGTGTAAATTTTTTATTTGCTGAATCTGTTAACTGGTAAGCAGCAGAAAAAGAGCTTTTACATTTTGTATAAATTAATTTAGGATCTGATTTCTTATCCAGCCAAAAATCCAGGTCGGTTGAGTAGCGGTTAAGATTGTGGCAGAGACGAAGCATAGTTCCGCCGCCAAAGTAAAGATGGTCAAGAACCTTGATGCTGTTTAACAGCTCAAGTATTTCAATTTCCAGCTTCTCTAAATCTTGTAGCGCTTGCATATCGTATCCCAGTACTTTATTGTTCTTTGATTTGTTACTCTGATGTATTCTGTAACTTTATTTTTATTGAGCTTGTTAAAATCGATAGCTTCAAAATCGCAGCTGTATCTTCCAAGGGAAGAAAGATAAACTATGTCTGCAAATGCTTTCTCAGGTAAAGCTATGAATATGTCGTCCTTGAGAATAAAACCTGTATATAGATTTTTCTTAATAAGTATAAAGTTAAAACTTGTCTCTTTTACTTTGACTGAATTTGTTTTTTTAGTCGTAACAGATTCAATTATTCTACGTAACTGCTGGGTTGAGATGTTATAATAAGTCAGAGCGCTTGCAAGAGAGATGTAAGAAGGTACCTGAATAGCATTTGCTATTTTAAAGAGTTCTTTCTCATTTAGATTTTCATATTTATTTGCGGCTATGTAAAAATCTTTTTTAATTCTTAAGAGAGAACCATTTTTAACATAACGGCTAGCAGTTACCTTAGCTGACTCTTTATTTATTGAAAGCGTTTTTGCGATGTCTTCTATGCTTATGATCAGCTTATTTATGTTATTTAGTTCAATTGCTCTCATTTGTATCAAATATAGATAATTAACACTTGTGTTAACTTAGTGCATTTAGTGATAAAATGCAATTTATATTAAAACTATGCCAAAATACTACATCGGAACAGCGGGCTGGTCTTATAAAGATTGGGTGCCGTCATTTTATCCAAAGCAGCAAACCAGCAAGTTTGCCCGCCAAGGCTCGGCCTCGCCGAGACTGGACTGGCTTCAATTTTACTCACACTACTTTAATTGTGTTGAGGTAAACTCAACTTACTATGCTTATCTAAGCCCAAGAATAGTTGAAGGATGGATTCAGAAAGTAGCTGACAGCGATGAGTTCATTTTCCACGTAAAGCTTCACCAGGACTTTACACACAAAAGAAAGTTTAATGAGCAAAGTATTAAAGCGTTCAGATACAATCTTGATATTCTGGCAAATGCAGAAAGGCTGGGAGGTTTGCTTATCCAGTTTCCGTATTCATTTCCTTATAATAACTCTGCCACTCAATTTATTCAGGAACTAAAAGATATTTTTACAAACTACAAATGTTTTGTGGAAGTAAGGCACTTATCATGGCAGAATGAAAAAGCATTTGAGTTCTTCAAAGAAAATGATCTAACTTTCTGCACAATTGATCAGCCGCAAATAGGACAGGTAATTCCGTTTGATCCAATCATAACAAATGACAGAGCATATATTCGTTTTCATGGTAGAAACATTGATGCCTGGAAAAAATCTATTAACAGTTTTGGCAAAGAGCAGTCTTACGAAGAACGGAGTGAGAGGTACAAATATCTCTATTCTCCCGGTGAGCTGGTTGAAATTGAGCAGAAGATAAAATCAATTCAATCAAAAGTGAAAGAAGTGCATGTTATAATGAACAACCATCCGAAGGGTGATGCTGTTGCAAATGCATTTGAGCTTATTCATCTGCTGGAGGGAAAAGATAAAGTAGAAATGCCGGCAACGATTGTTAAGGCTTATCCGAGACTAGAGGAATTTTTAGTTAACTGATAATAAATTGTTTAATTGTCCGACTGAGTCGAGACCTCGTCAAAGACGGGCTGAATGGTTAAATTGTTAAAAGAACAATGAATGACTACAAATGACTAATGACTAATGACTAATGACTAATGACCAATGACTATTCACTAACAATGCGCACAATATTTCACTTAGATCTCGATGCATTCTTCGTTTCAGTTGAAAGGATACTCGATCCTTCACTGAAAGGTAAGCCCGTAATCGTTGGTGGTGATCCGAAGTATGGAAAGGGAGTAGTTGCAGCCTGCTCGTACGAAGCAAGAGTTTACGGACTTCACTCTGCTATGCCGATAAGAACAGCTTACAAACTTTGCCCGCATGGAATTTACATTCATGGGAGTCACGGTGAGTATTCACGTTTCTCAAAAGCTGTAAAAAATATACTTGAGCAATACGCCCCGCTTGTTCAACAGGCATCCATTGATGAATTCTATATGGATTTTACAGGATGCAGAATCGTTTACGGTTCACTTTTCGCATTTGCTTCTTATCTTCAAAAAGAAATTTGGGAAAGATTATCACTTCCTTGCTCAATTGGAATCGGCAGCAACAAAACAATTGCAAAGATTGGTTCCGATTGTATGAAGCCGAATGGAATTACTTACATTCTCCCCGGAATGGAAAAAGAATTTCTTGCCCCAATGCCTGTTGAAGCAATTCCCGGTGTTGGGAAAGTTACACTGAAGGATTTTCACTCAAAAGGTATTTATAGGATTGGTGACATCACCAAACTCCCGCAGGATTATTTTGCAGCAGCTTACGGCAAATATGGAATTGACCTTTACCGAAAAGCCTGCGGGGAGGGTAACGAGTATCTGATTGTTGATAACTATGAGCAAAAAAGCATCTCTCACGAAAGAACATTTGCAGATGTGACGAGCAAACAATTTCTGAAAGAAAAACTTTTTAAGCTGACAGGAAAAGTTTGCCAGGAGTTGAGAGATATGGATTGGCTGGCTTCAAATGTTCATATAAAATTACGCTACTCAGATTTTAATACGTTAACACGATCAAGAATGATCAAACCAAGTGATGATGATAAAACTATTTTTGATGCTGCCTGGAATATGCTATTGAAGGCACATACAAGAAGAGTTGCAGTAAGGTTAGTTGGAGTTGGAGTCAGCAAATTCTCAAAATTTTCTGAGCAGCAGGAACTTTTTGAATGGGAAGAAGTAAAGCGAAGAAGAATGCTTCGAGCAGTCAGCAAAATAAGGGATAAATATGGTTATGAGATGATAAATATAGGTTTTCAATAAAAGTAATTTGTTGATATATTTAGTCAAGTAAAAAGGTGACATGATGGATACAAACAAAATAAAAACTATTGAAATACAAAAACCTTCTGTAATAATATCCAAAGAAGAATACGAAGGACTACAGGAGACGCTGGAAATATTGTCAGATAATGAGCTTGTTAAAGATATTTCTGAGGCTTTATCTGAGAATAAAGAAACTCGGGTAAATCATGAAGATTTATTCGGAGATAAATAGTGTGGAAGATTCAGTACACCCAGAAGGCTGTAAAGTCTTTGAAGAAGTTAAACCCTAATGTATTAGAAAACCTTCGGGTTGCAATTGAGGAGTTAAAATCTAAACCAGATTTAGGTAAACAATTAACAGGTTCTTTAAAGGGATTAAGATCCTTAAGAGTAGGTGATTTCCGTATTATTTACAGGAAAGAAATTCAAGCACTTGTTGTTTTAGTAATAGCAGTTGGACACAGGAAAGAAGTATATAAAACTTAAACCCACCTCTATTCTGCGGAAATAAAAAATCATAAATAATTTAATAAAGTAAATTTCAACCCGGAGGCCAATGCATATGCCTTCCACCGAGCAAATGCATATGAATGTGATAAACTTCCTGACCGCCGTCATTACCGCAATTAAAAACTAACCTGAAACCATTTTTATCAATTCCCAGATCTTTTGCAAGCTTATTAGCAGCGTCAAACATTTCACCCAAAAGAGCAGCGTGCTCTATACCTTTAATGTCAGTTACTTTTGGTATTTCAATTTTCGGAATGATTAAAATGTGAACAGGTGCCTGAGGTTTTATATCCTTAAAGGCAAGTATGTTATCAGTTTCATAAACAATGTCAGCGGGAATTTCTTTATTGATTATTTTGGAAAATATAGTCGGCATATTACTCTCCTTTTTCTATCCCGTATTTTTTCATTTTATTGTAAAGATGACTTCGCTGTATATCCAGCAGCTCAGCGGTTTTGCTGATGTTCCAGCTATTTTCGTTTAACTGCTTTAGTATGAATGCACGCTCTGCTTTTTCTTTGAATTCCTGGAAAGAGTTTGATTCTTCTATTATATCATCCATTGTTGCTTGACCGGGTTTCAACAATAATTCAATATCACTTCTAGAAATTTCCCGCTTATCAATTATGATGATGATTCTTTCAACTATATTTCTCAATTCACGAACATTACCACTCCAGTTCATTTCTTGTAAAAGTTTAACTGAATCTTCAAGAAATTTTACTGGCGGCTTTTTGTGCCTGGTAGTTATCTCTTTCGAAAATGCTTCCGCTAAAATTGGAATATCATCCTTTCGCTCTCGTAATGGAGGAATATTTATCGGAATAACATTTAAACGATGGTAAAGGTCTTCTCTGAAATTGTCTTTCCCGATCTCTTCAAGAAGTTCTTTATTAGTTGCAGAAATTATTCGGACATCAACATCAATTTTTTTACCGCCGCCTACGCGTTCAATTTTTCCATCTTCAATCGCTCTTAGCACTTTAGCCTGTGCCTGTGGACTCATATCTCCAACTTCATCAAGGAAGATTGTCCCCTTATTTGCTAATTCAAATCTGCCAATTCGCTGAGAGACGGCACCAGTAAATGATCCTTTCTCGTGTCCAAATAATTCTGACTCAATTAATTCATTTGGAATGGCAGCGCAATTGACCTCAATAAATTGTTTGTCTTTTCTAAGACTTTTTCTGTGGATTGCTCGTGCTACTAATTCTTTACCTGTTCCGTTTTCCCCTGTAATTAAAACGCGTGTATCAAGCGGGGCGACTTTATCAATTAGCTCAAGTATGGATTTTATTCCTTTGCTTGAACCAAGAATTTCACCTTCAACCCCAAGTGTTTTTTTAATTTCAATATTTTCGATAAGAAGTTTTACCTGCTCAACTGCATTGCGTACACTTATGAGAAGTTTATCTCTGTCAATTGGTTTTTCGATAAAATCAAAAGCGCCGAGCCTTGTTGCTTTTATTGCATTCTCAACACTCCCGTGCGCTGAAATAATAATAACTGAAAGAGAAGGAGTAGCTTCTTTAACTTTCTTCAAGACTTCGAAGCCGCTCATTTCAGGCATTTGAATATCAAGAAGCAAACAGGATATTTGTTTTTCCTCAATAATATTCAAACCCTTTAAAGCAGAAGTGGAATACTCCACATTGTAACCCTCGTATTCGAGGATCATTTTTATGCTTTCGCAGATTTCTTTTTCGTCGTCTATAATAAGTATTGTATTCATAAAGTTATAATAAAATATCTGAGTGATCTGATTGTCATTATTTGTGATGGAAGAATATTTTTATTTAACTCAAGCATATCTCCAAAAAGTACTCCATACCAGTTAGCATCAATATCTCTGAAATCAACTTCCGACTGAGCTTTAAAATCTTCTTCAAATGCTTCCACAAAATAACCAAATACATCGGCTAATTTCAATATGTTCTCTGCATAACCGATAAAAGCATTACCGAAAAAGTGAGCAAGCTTATCTTTATCTCCATAGCTATTATCGGGTGAATCATAGAATAATCTTGATGGCAGGTTTTGATTCTTTAGGTTAGCAATCGAATCACTCGCTGAGATGAGGGGATAGTACAATCTGATTTTTATTAAAGGAATTACAATAGGAACTCTCTGATAGGGAATTGTTGCGAAAGTTAAGGCAAGAAGCGCTTCCTGGTAATCCTGTTTATAAAATTCGATTGCTCTGCTGTAAATTGAATCTACCAATACCAGATCATTGTTTGTTTTTTTAAGTTCAAGAAAATAATCTGATGCAATGAATTCTGAGAGATAGTTGACACCTTTTGAGAGTTTACTTTGCTGGGAAAAAGTAAATGTTGTTGACAGAAAAGCCGCAGTTAGTATATAAAGAGATAACTTTTTTAATCTCATTTATGTTTGAATAACTCCAGGATTGAATCTCGGAATTTCAGGATTGTGATTTGCTGCTTCGATTCCCATTGAAATATATCTGCGGGTTTCTGCAGGATCTATTATTTCATCAATCCATAATCTTGCTGCAGCGTAGTATGGATTATTCTTTTCATCATAAGCGGCGGCAATTTCATTCAGCAATTTCTGTTTATCTTCCTCTGAAACTTTCTTTCCTTCTTTCTCTGCCTGCTTGATTTTAATATCGAGTAGAACGCTGTGAGCTTGAGAGCCTCCCATCACGGAAATCTTTGCATTAGGAAAGGCATAAATAAATCTTGGATCGTATGCTTTGCCGCACATCGCATAATTACCAGCTCCAAAACTATTACCCATAATGATAGTTATTTTAGGAACAACAGAGTTTGCTACTGCATTTACCATTTTCGCACCATCTTTAATGATTCCACCGTGCTCGGCGCGGCTGCCAACCATAAATCCTGTTACATCCTGTAGAAATACCAAGGGAATTTTTTTCTGATTACAATTCATTATAAACCTTGTTGCCTTATCTGCACTGTCAGAATAAATAACTCCGCCAACCTGCATCTCACCGGCTCCTTTAGCTGTCTCAGTTTTTACTACACTTCTTTGATTTGCAACAATTCCAACAGCCCAGCCATCTATTCTGGCATAAGCTGTAATTACGGTTTTTCCATAACCCCCTTTGTATTCATCTATTTCAGAATCATCAACGATCCTTGCAATTACTTCATACATATCATATTGTTTAATTGTGTCTTCGGGAAGAAGACCATAAATTTCTTTTGGAGAAAACTTCGGAGGTTTAGATTCTATTCTATCAAATCCTGCTGTGTCTCTTCTTCCAAATTTATCAACAAGACTTCTTATCTGTGCAATGCATTCCTTATCATCTTTCATCACATAATCTGTTACTCCAGAGACGTTTGACTGAACTCGTGCACCGCCCAAACTTTCATTGTCAATCTTCTCACCAATTGCTGCGCGAACAAGATGAGCACCGGCAAGAAATACTGAACCTTCTCCTTCAACAATTAATGCTTCATCACTCATTATTGGAAGATAAGCTCCACCAGCAACACATGGACCCATTATCGCGGCAATCTGAGGAATTCCTTTTGATGACATTACAGCGTTGTTACGGAATATTCTTCCGAAGTGTTCTTTGTCAGGAAAGATTTCATCTTGTAGTGGAAGAAATACACCAGCACTGTCAACGAGATAAATGATTGGCAGGTGATTCTCCATCGCAATTTCCTGTGCACGTAAATTTTTCTTTGCAGTGATTGGAAACCAAGCACCTGCTTTAACAGTTGCATCGTTTGCGACGATAACGCATTGCCGCCCACTGATTTTACCAATACAATAAATTGTCCCTGAAGAAGGAGCACCGCCATATTCCTTGTACATATCGTAAGCTGCAAAAGTGCTTAACTCAAAAAATTCTTTTGGATCATCAATCAGCAGAGCAATTCTTTCTCTTGCAGGCAGCTTTCCTTTTTCTTTTTGCTTCTCGATTGCTTTAAGTCCGCCGCCGAGTTTAATTTTTTCTTTTTCAGCTATGAGTTTTCTTAAAAGTTCTTTTTGATAGTCAGCTCGCTTTAGATAAGCTTCATCTTCTTTTATTTGTGATCCGATAGGTTTCATTTTAATAATTCTCTAGCAATTACTATTCTTTGAATTTCAGAAGTTCCTTCACCAATGGTTAGAAGTTTTACATCTCTGAAATATTTTTCAACAGGATAATCTTTGGTGAATCCGTAACCGCCGTGAATCTGCACTGCTTCACTTGCTGCTTTTTCTGCGATTTCACTTGCGAAGAGTTTTGCCATAGCTGCTTCTTTGATATTTGGCAGACCATCATCTTTCATTTTTGCAGCACGCATTGTTAGCAATTTTGCTGCCTCAATGTGAGTTTTCATATCGGCCAACTTAAACTGTGTTGCCTGGAAAGCGGATAATGGTTTGCCAAATTGAAATCTTTCCTGAGAATATTTTAATGATTCATTAAGACAACCTTGAGCCAAACCTAAACTAACAGCAGCAATTGAAATTCTTCCACCTTCAAGCACCTGCATAGCATTAATGAAACCCATTCCTTCTTCACCAAGTAAGTTTTCTTCGGGCACTTCACAATTTTCAAATGTCAGCTGAACAGTTTCGCTGGCTCTCATTCCAAGCTTGTTTTCTTTTTTGCCAACAATCAAACCTGGCATACCTTGTTCAAGAATGAAAGCTGATATCCCTTTCTTACCTGCATCTTTATTAGTTATAGCTACGACAACAATAGTTTTAGCAGAAGCACCGTGAGTTGTAAACGTTTTGTTCCCGTTAAGGATGTATTTATTTCCTTTTTTTTCTGCTATTGATTTTAGGCTGGCTGCATCGCTTCCTGAAGAAGATTCTGTCAGTCCCCAGGCTCCGATAGTTTTTCCTGAAACTAAATCTGGCAAATACTTTTTCTTTTGCTGTTCGTTACCGAATCGGTAAATGTGATTTGTACACAGACCATTGTGTGCTGCAACTGAAAGAGAAATTGAAGGATCAACAATTCCAAGCTCTTCTATGATAATTACAAACTCAACGTAACCTAATCCTGCACCCCCATATTCCTCAGGAAAAATAATTCCCATAAATCCGAGTTCGCCGAGCTCGTGAAAAATTTCCATTGGGAAATGTTGGGCTTCATCCCACTCCATAACTTTTGGTTTAATTTTTTTCTGAGCGAAGTCTCGAATAGTATCTCGAATAAGTATCTGATTTTCAGTGAGTTCGATTAGAAATGAGTTGCTGGTGGATTCCATAGGATTACCCCTTGCAATAGTCTGTAAAAATTGTTGAGTTACTTATATATTTTTTTGCTGATAAAGTTCTCAATTATCTCTTCTGCAATGTGATATGGTGATAGATTGCCGAGAATAACTTTTTCTAATGCTGAATTTAAAGATTTTTCACCACTTTCGCTCCACAATTCTTCTTTAATTTTATTCTCAACGATTTCTTTTATTCTGTTCTTTGCTTGTTTCTCTCTTTTTAAAAGAAAAAGATTTTGATCCTGCATAAAATTTCTATGCCTCTGAATTTCCTGGAGAACTTCAGTCATACCTTTATTTTCAGAAGCAATTGTTTGTATGATTCCGGGCATCCAGGTTTTTTCATCGTGATCTTTCATCATTAGAGTAGTCTGCAAAGAAGCAACTGCCTGATCTGCACCAGGTCTGTCACTTTTATTGAGAATAAAGAAATCAGCAATTTCCATTAATCCGGCTTTCATTGCCTGAACAGAATCTCCGGATTCAGGAACAAGTACAACAATTGTGGTATCTGCTGCCTGAACAATATCGAGTTCTGATTGTCCAACACCAACTGTTTCAAGAATTATGTAATCATATCCAGCAGCATCCAGAACATCGGCGGCGTCAATTGCTTTTCTGCTCAAGCCGCCAAGGCTTCCTCTTGTTGCCATACTCCGTATAAAAACTCCTTCATCGTTTCCAATTTCGTTCATCCTGATTCTATCACCGAGCAATGCACCACCGGTGAAAGGGCTTGTTGGATCAACAGCAATGATCCCTACTTTTTTTCCTTCTTGACGAAATAATTTGGTCAGTTGATTTGTGATTGTACTTTTTCCGGCACCGGGAGGACCAGTAATTCCAATTCGGTATGCTTTGCCAACATGAGAGTGAATTTGCTTTAATAAGTCAGAAGCTTCAGAATTGTAATCCTCGACAATTGAAATTGCTCTTGCAACTTTTCTCCTTTCATTGTTGAAGACTTTTTCTGTTAATTCTTTATACGACAAAATCTTGGTTACTTATTAGATTTAAAGAAATCAAACGTTTTTTTTAGTCCTTCATCAATTTTGATTGATGGTTTCCAGTTAAATCTGTCGAAAAGTTTAACCGATGTAATAACACTTCTTGCCTGCTCACCCTTTGGTGCTGGACCGTGCTTTTCTTCTGCCTTTCCACCAGCAACTAAGTTTATGTTAGCAAACAATTCATTAACGTTTGTTTCAATACCAGTTCCAACATTATAAATGTCAGAAATTTCATCATTCAGTGTAATGACATTTGCTTTTACAACATCCTCCACAAAAACATAGTCACGGGTCTGCTTTCCTTCACCGTTGATTATTGGATTTTCACCTTTCAGTAATTTGTTCGTGAAGATTGCTACAACACCTGCTTCGCCGAAAGGATTTTGTCTCGGCCCATAGACGTTGGCATATCTAAGTATCGTATAGTTCAGGCCGTATTCAATGTTGTAGTAGTACAAATACTTTTCGATTGAAAGTTTTGTTATTCCGTAAGGTGATACTGGATTAGTTGGATGTTTTTCATCAGCAGGGAAGTATTCCTGCTCACCATAAACCGCTCCACCTGTCGATGCGAACATAAACTTTTTAACACCGGTTTTGATGCAGGCCTGAAGCAAATTAATTGTACCGAGTATATTTGTATTAGCATCAAAGATGGGATCGCTTACAGACTTTCTGACATCAATTTGTGCAGCGTGGTGATTTACAACATCAAATTTTTCCTTTCCAAACAGATCTAAAATCGCGGGAGAAGAAATATCTGATTTTATGAAATGCGCTTTTGGATTAATATTCTTTTCAAATCCTGTTGAAAGATTATCGAGAATGTAAACATCGTGTTCTTCACGAATGTAAGCATCAGCAATCTGAGAGGCAATGAAACCAGCACCGCCTGTAACTAAAATTTTCATTTATTCAGTGTATAATTTATGATTGTAAATATATTCCATTACTTTGGGTGGAACAAGAAAATTAATTGGTAAACAATTCTTTACTCTTTCGCGAATATCAGTTGCACTGATTTCTATTCCTCTAGTTTGAACAAATACAGCCTGGTGATAATATTTATCTTCGAACTGCGGCGGATGAGAGGATTTTCGTTTTAGTACTATAACATCCGCAAGCTTTAGTATTTCATTTGGTTCTTTCCAGGTATGAAAGGTGAATATGTTATCATAACCAATAATGAATTCTATCTTGTCGTACACTTTCTTAAGCTCCCGCAGAGTATCGACTGTATAAGAAATTCCACCCTTCTTTATTTCAATATCTGAATAGTCTAAAAACGGAATATTTTCAACTGCAAGTTTTATCATATTCAATCTATCCTCGGGTGAACTTGGCTTTGCATCGGTTTTATGAGGAGAGATAAAAGCAGGGATAAAAATTATTTTCTTTAAATCCCTGATTTCTATAACTGATTGAGCTGTAATTAAATGCCCGAGGTGAATTGGGTCAAACGTTCCGCCGAATATTCCAACTTTAGACATTTAATATCTCTTTGTATTCAATAAACAAATCATTAAAACTCTCATGCATTTTTTTACTGCAATAAGATAGACTTTCTTTTTTTGACAGTTCAATATAAAGTTTTTTAATATCATCGAAATTATCTACCGCTAAAAAATTATCAAGTGTATGAACAAAAACATCCTTATTGCTCAAATGTTTCAGGTAAGCGTCATAATTTTTGTGAGATTTGAAAAGCTGATCAAATTTGTCTTTATAAAGTCCGTAAGTACAAACAAACGCTATCGCCCGGTTGGTTGATTTTCCGATAACCATTGAAGGCTCTTCCGCCTGAACCAAATTAAATGTGCGGTTAAAATCGCTTTGATTTATTCCAATGGAATTATAGAACAAAACCATTGTTTTGGAATTTTCTATAGAAAGTTTCTTGCTGAGAAAAGCAGTCAAATTTTCCAACTCAGTTTCTTCGAAAAATGAATGCTTAATATGTTGAGGAATAAAATTCTTTGGTAAATACTCTCTATCAAAATCATTCAGGACAGAATATATTTCATATTGTTCTTTAAGGCTTTCAAATATTTCCAACCAGTTGGAATAAAGCAGCGTATTAAGATAAACCGAATAATTAACTGATAGGTTTTCATATGGATTTATTTTCCCTGGATTTAGTATAGAAGAGTTTGCCACCAATATAATTTTGCTCTTATTCATTTAACAGTACCCGATTAAAGTGGTAATTATTCTTTCAACCACTGAAAGATCTCTTTTAACTTTGGCTTATTACCATATGACAAAATACCTATCCTGAAAATCTTTGCACTTATTTTTGTCGCTATAAAAATTGAAATAATCATTATAACCAGCGAAATGAAAATCTCTATCTGAGGGACATTATGAATATTTAATCTTAGCAGCATAACAGTCGGTATTGTTAAAGGTATGTAAGAAAAAATTTTCGTTATGAGAAAATCTGGATTTTGGATTGCTGGCATAGCAATTACTACGGGGAACATCAAAATCAGGCTGAGATAAGTGGTTATATGCTGTGCTTCCTGCTCTGTATTAACAGTTGAACCTATTCCAACAAAGAGGCTTGCATAAAATAAAAATCCTAGAATAAAATAAATTAACATTGGAAATAAGTTTTTAAATGCAGTAATCGGCATCAGCGAACTGGCTATCAAGCTGATACCTATCAAAACCCAGATAAGAATTTGAGTAATGCCCAAGAGACTAAGACCAAGAATTTTCCCCGTAAGGAGTTCATCAGGTGTACTGCTCGAGACAAGCATTTCAATTAATCGGCTTGATTTTTCCTCAATCATACTTCTTACAAGCATTTGTCCTGAGTAAACCACCATCATCATAAGCAATAATATGAAAATCACTGAAAGGAAAAATGTTGTAAGAAAATCCATATCTGATATTTTTCCTTCATCAGTAATTTTTTTCTGTTGAATTATTGTGCGCTGCTGAATTTTTTCGAGAAGTGCAACCTGAACGCCAGCCTCCTTTAAAACAGTTTTTGTATTGATGTGATTTAATGCTTCCTCCAGTCGACTTACTACTCTGAAGTTGCCAAATAAATTGCTTCGGTATTCCGCTGTAATTGAGTCCTGACTTTTATATTCAATTACAAGATATCCAACAATTAAATTATCCCGAACATTCCTGTTGGCTTCTTCCTCGAGTTCAATAAGTGATTTATCGTCCCTGAACAAATTAACAAGAACATAATTTGGCTGACCATCCGGTAAAACATATTTCTGAAATTCTTCTTTGATTAAATCAAAGTAATCCTTTGTTGAATCAAGTATTCCGATAACTTCAACTTTAGGGCTTTCGTCACGAAGCAAAAGTGATGGTAAAAGAGTAACAGATATGATTAGAATTGGCGTAATAATTAATGAGATAATGAAAGCTTTTGTTTTTACCTTCTCCAGATATTCCCACAGAGCAATTGTAATAATTTTTTTCATTGTCTCTTTTTCTCTTTGTCAATTAAATCAATATAAATTTTGTTTAAAGAAGGTTCGATCACTGAAAAGTGATTTACTTCAAATTTCTCAATGAGCTTTTTAAGGAATTCAGATGGTATAACCTCATCTTTCAGCTGAATATCAGAATAGTTGTTGTAGCTGTCTATTTTACTAATTTCAGGAAACTGATTCTGAGAAATAATTCCACTAATGGCAAAACCGACTCTAATATTATTTCCACCAAAGTCTTTTTTTATATCTGAAAGTCTTCCGGAACAAACTGGCTTCCCTTTATCAATAAGCAAAATATCTTCACATAATCTTTCTGCTAGATCCATCAGATGAGTTGAGAGGATTATTGTTTTACCTTCTGATACGAATGATAAAATTAAATCTTTTACTTCCTGTTGATTTATTGGATCAAAACCAGTAAAAGGCTCATCAAGAATTAGTAGTTTCGGGTTATGAATTATAGCGGCTATTAATTGAACCTTTTGCTGGTTGCCTTTGGATAGCTGCTCGATTTTTTTATCCCGATATTCAATAATATTTAATTTCTTAAGCCAGGAATTAGCGGAATTTATAGCATCACTCCTTTTTAAATTCTTTAGTGATCCAAAGTAAGTGAGTACGTCGATAACTTTACTCTTTTTATAAAGTCCTCTTTCTTCAGGAAGATAACCGATTGTGTTGTAGTATTCGTAAGTAATAGGTTTGCCATCAAAAATGATTTCGCCTGATGTTGGCTTAATAATATTCAAGATCGCTCTGATTGTGGTCGTTTTGCCTGCACCATTTGGTCCAAGCAAACCAAATATTTTACCAGGATTTACTGTGAAGGTTAATCCGTCAACAGCTGCAACGAAGTTAAATTTTTTGACGAGGTTATTAACAATAAGCATTAAAGATTGAATAATATTTTGAAATCACAGTGTGTAAAATAGTAAAATTAGGAAGACAGATTTAAAACATATCAGTAATTCTATCTTGTCTTGTAAAACAATTTTGTCTAGTTATTCAATCATTGTAATCTTCAGAGTATTAAAGCAAGACCATACAATAAGGTCATATTATACTATTCAAGTTGCTTGTATATCTTTACTTCAATGAATATATTTGTAGCCATTTTTTACTTAGATTCGAAAGAAAATGATCAAAATTAAGGTCTCTAACCTGGCAAATGGCAGGTATGATTACGAATTTGAAGGAAAAGCGATTAACCTGGATATTTTGGACCCGTATGAAGGTAATTTCAAAACGATAGTTGCTCTTTCAAAGTTTGAAAATCAGATAATTCTTGATTCTGAAACAGGAATAACTGCAAATCTGGTTTGTGATCGATGTGCAAAAGATTTTCAGGCTGTTATAAATAGCAAATATCGGACGGTCTATCTTTTCAGAATAAGTTCTGATGAAGAAGTGACTGAAAAGGAAGAAGTTGTTTATATTCATCCCGAAACTGATAAAATAGATCTTGATAAAGATATAAGAGAATTTGCAATACTTGCAGTTCCAATGAAGCAGCTTTGTTCGGAAGATTGTAAGGGACTTTGCCCAAAATGCGGAAAAAATTTGAACGAAGGTACCTGTAATTGCACTGAAGAGACAATTGATCCCAGGTGGGAGCCTATTCAAAAATTGAAAAACAAAGAATAATTAAATTAAGGTAAGATATAATATGCCAAATCCAAAACGTAAAATGTCTAAGAGCAGACGTGATAAGAGAAGGACTCATTACAAAGCTACTGCACCATCAATGGGAGTTTGCTCAAACTGTGGAGAAATAAAACTAACACATCGTGCCTGTCCGTCTTGTGGGTATTACAGCGGCCGTTCGATGTTCATACCGAAAAGCTGATACTTCAGTAATTACTAAATGGATAATTCCAGCAACAACTCTTCACGTTGCAGAATTGTAGTTGATGCAATGGGTGGAGATTTTGCTCCTGCCAATGCTGTGCTTGGAGCCATTGAAGCTTTTAATGAAAACAAAAGCTTTGATTTATATCTTGTTGGAGTAGAAAAAGAAATAAAAAAAGTTTTATCCTCAAATAATATTTCTTATCCAAAAGAATTTATTGTGAATGCGCCCGAAGTTATAGAAATGGGGGATAGTCCTGCCTCTTCGTTAAAATTCAAACCTAATTCATCTATAGTGATTGGCGCACAAATGGTTCGCGATAAAAAAGCTGATGCTTTTGTAAGTGCAGGAAACACCGGCGCTATGATGGCGGCATCAACACTAATAATCGGAAGAATCCAGGGTTTAGGGCGTCCTACCATTGGAGCAGAAATGCCCAACGTAAATGGTATTTGTTATCTGTATGATGTTGGTGCGAGCAAGGATTCAAAACCAATTCATCTTTTTGAATATGCTGTTATGGGAACTATCTTTGCAAAGGAAATGGGTGGAGTTTCTAATCCAGGAGTTGGTGTTTTAAGTATGGGTGAAGAAGAAGGTAAGGGAAACGAAGTCTCAGAAGCTGCAGCCAAAATGCTCAGAGAATCCAGATTAAATTTTATTGGAAATGTTGAAGGCAGAGATATCCTTGCAGGGAACGTTGATGTTGTAGTTTGTGATGGCTATGTTGGCAACATAATTTTAAAATTTGGCGAGTCGGTTCCTAAGCTATTGAAGCATTTATTAAAGCATACAGCTGAAAAGAGTTTTTTTGATAAAATATTAATTGGACTTTCAAAGGGAGTTCTGAAAAAATCTTTGAAGAGTCTTGATTATCAGGAATATGGTGGCGTACCTTTGCTTGGTATAAATGGAATCAGTATAATCGGACATGGCTCAAGCAGCGTTAAAGCAATTAAAAATATGGTGCTGAGGGCAAATGAAATGCACCAAAAACAATTAGTCGCAAAAATGACTAAAGCTATTTCAGAATATTCAATTTCAAAATAATTACAAGATAAAATGCCTCAGGAAAAAAAATATAGTGCGATAATTACAGCAGTCGGGATGTTTTTCCCGGAAAAAGTATATGACAATAAATACTTCGAATCAATAGTTGATACAAGTGACGAATGGATAGTAACAAGAACCGGCATCAAAGAAAGAAGAATTTTAGAAAAAGGGGGTACGAGCATTCTTGCTACTAATGCCGCACTCGATTTAATGCAAAAACATAATGTCAAAGCTGAGGAAATTGATTGCATTATTGTTGCAACTGTTACACCAGATATGTTTTTCCCGCCAACAGCTTGTCTCGTTCAAAAAAGAATTGGTGCTGTTAACGCCTGGGGTTTTGATCTCGAAGCTGCTTGTTCAGGTTTTCTATTTGCTTTTCAAACTGGCTGTGCACTGATCGAGAGTGGTCAATACAAAAAAGTTATGGTTATTGGTGCTGATAAAATGAGTTCGATTACCGATTACACTGACAGAAACATTTGTATCCTTTTTGGTGATGGTGGTGCTGCAGTTCTGCTTGAGCCAACAGAAGATAAAAGCCTTGGTTTGCAGGACTCAATTCTGCATGTCGATGGCTCAGGAGAAGATTCCTTGCATATGAGAGGCGGCGGAAGTCTTAATCCTCCAACTCACGAAACAGTTGATAAAAAAATGCATTACATTTACCAGGATGGTAAGGCAGTATTTAAAGTTGCTGTAAAAGGTATGGCAGATGTTTCGATAGAACTGATGCAGAAGAACAATCTGAAGTCTGAAGATATAGCTTACCTTGTTCCTCATCAGGCAAATATGAGAATTATAGATGCAACCGCCGAAAGAATGGGTTTAAGCAGAAATAAAGTTATGATAAACATCGACAGATATGGTAATACTACAGCAGCCACAATTCCATCTTGCCTCGTTGAATATTACAGGAATGGAAAAATTAAAAAGGGTGATAAAATTATTCTGTCAGCTTTTGGTGCAGGTTATACCTGGGGTGCAAGTTTAATTGTTTGGGCATTAGATTAATGAATAAAAAAGCTTTCATATTTCCAGGGCAAGGTTCTCAATATGTAGGTATGGCTAAGGATCTCTTCGAGAAATCTGTTGAAGCTAAAGAAATGATAAGAACCGCAGACGATATTCTTGGAGTAAATCTTTCTTACGTAATGTTTAACGGACCTGAAGATGAGTTGAAACAAACTCAATATACCCAGCCGGCAATATTTATGCATAGTGTAATTTTAGCAAGCATTATCCGGACAATCGATGCAGCAGCAGCAGCTGGTCACTCGTTAGGTGAATACTCGGCTTATCTTGCTGCAGGAACAATTCAGTTTCATGAAGCCATAAAACTAGTTCGTGCTCGCGGTGTAGCCATGCAGCAGGCTGGTGATGAAAATAAAGGAACGATGGCTGCTGTAATTGGAATGGAACCTGAAAAAGTTGAGCAGCTTTGCATAGAAGCCTCTTCGGAAGGTGTTGTTCAATGTGCGAACTTTAACTCGCCTGGTCAGGTTGTTATTTCAGGTTCTGTTAACGGCGTTAAAAAAGCAATGGAACTATGTAAAAACACAGGAGCAAAAATGGTTAAGGAACTTGTTGTCAGTGCTGCATTTCACTCACCGCTTATGCTGTCAGCTAAAGAAAAACTAAACTCAGCCTTTGAGTCCACTAATTTCTACAATTCGAAATTTCCTGTTTATACTAATGTTACCGCAAAACCTGTTGACAGTATCGCAGAAATTAAATCTAAATTATCCGAACAAATAACTGCACCTGTTCGTTGGGAAGAGACGATAAGCAATATGATTGATGTTGGAATTGATGAGTTCTATGAAATTGGTCCGGGAAATGTTTTACAGGGTCTGGTGAAAAGAATAAATCCTGATGTTAAAAGATTCGGAATAGACAAATTTGAAGATGTGGAGAAATATTTATAATGACTGAAGAATCAAGCAATTTTTCTGAAAAATTTACCAAGAAAATAAACGGGTTATATATCGACCCCAAAATATTTACTTACAAATTCATTTGTAATTGTCCCGGCGAATGCTGCTACTATGGAGTTTACACTGATTACAAAGAATATGAAACCATCCTTTCGAATAAGGATAAAATAATTGCGAATTTGGATGATACTCAATCGAAAGATGTTGAAGAATGGTTTGAAGAACCGGAAAAGGATGACGACTTTGAGTCTGGTATTGCAGTCGGCACTGAAATTATTAATGGTAAATGTACTTTCTTAGATAAGAATGGTCTGTGCACTCTCCAGAAAATTGCTATGAAGGAAGGTGAACATAAGTGGAAGTACAAACCGCTTTATTGTATCCTTTTCCCTCTTACAACCTTTGAAGGTGCTTTGACAATTGATGATGAACATATCGACAGACTGCCATATTGTAATGTAGATCCCAATACCCGGTTAACAATGTTTGAAGCTTGTGAAGAAGAATTAAGACACTTTTTTGGCGAGGAAGGATTCGAAGAGCTGAAAAATTATCGTGAAGAATATCTAAACGAAATTAAACTTGGAGTTAATGAAGATGTTGCCAAATAAAAGAGCTATTGTAACTGGTGGTACAAGGGGAATAGGTAGAGCAATTGTAAAAGAACTCGCTTCAAAAAGCTGCTGCGGTGTTTTATTCTCAGATGTAGCTTTTATTTATAACAGCTGCGATGAATGTGCTGAAGAATTACAGGAAGAAATTCACAACCCTGCAACAAAAATTTTAGCATTCAAAGCAGATGCAACTTCACTCGAGCAGGCTGAAGCAACTGTACAGGAAGCAATTGATAAACTTGGCGGTGTTGATATTTTGATTAATAATGCTGGCATAACCCGTGATAACCTTTTGCTGAGAATGACCGAAAAAGATTTTGATGACGTTATTAACGCAAACCTGAAAAGCGTTTTCAATTACACCAAAGCTGTAATCAAGCATATGATAAAGCAGCGCTATGGAAGAATAGTAAACATAGCCTCCGTTGTTGGAATAATAGGAAATCCAGGTCAGGCTAATTATGCCGCATCAAAAGCCGGAGTTATTGGATTTACGAAATCAATGGCTCGTGAATTAGCATCAAGAAATATTACTGTGAATGCAGTTGCACCGGGTTACATCGAAACTGATATGACTTCGAAGTTATCTGAAGAGCAGAAAAAGAAGTTAACCGATATGATACCTATGGGTCGGATGGGTAAACCAGAGGACATTGCTAAAGTAGTAGGCTTCCTGTGCAGCCCGGAAGCAGATTATATTACAGGACAGGTTATTGCCGTTGATGGCGGAATGACAATGTAGTTTTCTCGGCTTATTCGTTTGTTAAATAAAGCCTGTTTTACTTAAATTTGAACAATAATTAACAATTATTAGATAAAATCAAACTCTAATCACAAACTAATTTAGGAGAGTTAAAATGGACGTTGAAGCCAAAGTACACGAAATCATAATGGATAAATTAGGTGTTGAAGAATCACAGATAACACCAACAGCTTCATTCATAAACGATTTAGGCGCTGATTCATTGGATATTGTTGAATTGGTTATGGGCTTTGAAAGCGCTTTCTCAATATCAATCCCTGACGAAGATGCTGAGAAAATCGGAACAGTCGGCGATGCTGTTAAGTATTTAACTGAAAAGCTTGGCTAATCTTAAGTATTATTTTACTTCTTTACATTTCTTTCATATTAAGATGAACTCAATTCATTTCCCGGGAGAATTATATGTATAAAAAAAGACGGGTTGTTATTACAGGAATAGGTGTTGTTTCACCTATTGGCATTGGTTTGAAGGATTATTGGGAGGGACTGGTTGAAGGGAGGAACGGAGTTGATCTTATTACTCATTTTGACACAACAAAGTTCGATACGAAGTTCGCTGCTGAAGTAAAGAACTTTCAACCTGATGATTACTTTGATAAAAAAGCTGCCAGGAGAATGGACCGTTTTTGCCAGTTTGCAGTTGCCACTGCTGATATGGCTATGAAGGATTCCGGACTTGAGCTTGAGAAAATAGACAGGGATCGTTTCGGTGTGATTTACGGAAGTGGCATTGGTGGAATGAGGACTCTTCAGGAACAGCATTTTGCATTTTTTAATGGACTCGATCCTCACAAGATAAGTCCATTTTTTGTTCCAATGATGATTTCTGATATCGCTGCTGGACAGATTTCAATAAGGTTTGGTTTGAAGGGACCGAATTACGCTACAACTTCAGCTTGCGCAACTGCTTCTCATGCTATTGCCGATGCTTTCTTTCTTATCCAGAGAGGAAGTACTGATTTGATGATGTGCGGCGGCTCTGAAGCTGCGATTACCGAAGTATCTATTGGCGGATTCAATTCTATGAGAGCAATATCTACCTGGAATGATCGCTACAAAGAAGCTTCCCGTCCTTTTGATAAGGACAGGAACGGTTTTGTAATGGGTGAAGGTGCTGGTGCTTTGGTCCTTGAAGAGTATGAGCACGCAGTTAGCAGAGGTGCAAAAATTCACGGGGAAATAGTTGGTGTCGGACTTACAGGCGATGCTCATCATATTACTGCACCCGCTCCGGAAGGAGAAGGTGCTTTCAGATCTATGAGAGAGGCAATGAGAGATGCTGGTATTGAAAAAACAGAAGTTGATTATGTAAATGCGCATGGAACTTCTACTGAATTAAACGATCTTAATGAAACAAAGGCTATTAAAAATCTTTTTGGTGATCACGCATATAAGCTCGTTATTGACTCGACAAAATCAATGACCGGACATCTGCTTGGTGCTGCCGGAGGCATTGAAGCTATTGCAACTGTAATGGCAATTGAAAATAGTTTGGTACCACCTACAATAAATCTGACTAATCCCGATCCTGAATGTGATTTAAATTATAGTCCGCTGAAAGCAACTAAAAGAGAAATCAAATACGCAATCAGCAACACATTTGGATTTGGCGGGCATAACGCTTCTCTGTTGTTCAAAAAGTTCGGGAACTAAATTTGGCTCTGAATATTATGCGGCTGCTCGATTTTTTTAAGCCGCAAAAAAAAGATTTCACTTCAAAGAAAAGTCAATCCTCTTTTCCTCTGGCAAAATTTAAAGAAATTGAGAAAATAATCGGTGCTCCAATCAGTGATCAGAAAATATATGTTGAAGCATTAATCCATCGATCCTTCCTCGAAGAAAACGAACAATTTAATTTTTCTAATGAACGTCTTGAATTTTTGGGTGATTCCGTTCTGAATCTTGTAATAGGTGAATATCTTTTCAACAGATTCCCCAATGAGGAAGAAGGTTTTCTAACAAAAGTAAGAGCGAAGCTGGTTAACAGGAATGCTCTGAGTTTGGTTGCCGAGAATATGAATCTGGGCGAGCTTCTAATAATCAGTAGTAGTGTCCCGAAGTCAATTACACATAATTCCAAATCAATGCTCTCCGATGCACTTGAAGCTTTGATTGGTGCAATTTATCTTGACAAAGGAATGGAGACCTGCAAACAATTCATTCAAACAAAAATTCTTGAACCCGCATTAAAGAATGGCGAGCATCTCGTTGATGAAAATTATAAAAGCCAGCTTCTTGAATATGCTCAGGCAAACAAGCTTGCTATACCCGTGTATTATATTGTAAGTGAAGAAGGACCTCATCACGATAAAACTTTTATTTCGCAAGTACTAGTTGGTGAAAAAGTTTTAGGGGAAGGGAAGGGTAAAAGCAAAAAAGAGGCAGAGCAAAACGCTGCACAGGTTGCTTTGAAGAAAGTTTAGCCATCGGATTTTGTCCAAAGTACCTAATTTCTCCTTCAAATAATTTCCCTTATTTCCTTAAATTTGTAATACAAAATATTTCTGTTCTTAACACACACATATTATTCAAAGAGAGCAACCAATGAAAGAATTCGATCACCCCGATAAATTTGTTAACAGGCATATCGGTCCAAATCAAGATGAAAGAAACGAAATGGCGAAAGCCTGCGGTGCCAGTTCAGTAGATGACTTAATTGATCAAACAGTACCATCAAACATCCGGTTAAAGGAACCATTAGCTTTAACTCCTCCAGTGAATGAGCATATTTTTCTTGAGGACTTAAAGAACATTTCTCTAAAGAATAAAGTTTATAAATCATACATCGGAATGGGATATTATCCTTCAATCCTTCCGACAGTAATCCAAAGAAATGTACTTGAAAATCCCGGATGGTACACTCAATACACTCCGTACCAGGCAGAAATTGCACAGGGTAGACTCGAAGCTTTATTAAATTTTCAAACTGTAATTTCTGATTTGACTGCGATGGAAATTGCAAATGCTTCCTTGCTCGATGAAGGAACTGCCGCTGCTGAAGCAATGAGTATGTTTTTTTCTCTTCGTCCAAAAGAGAAAAAGAATGCAAATGTATTCTTTGTGTCTGACGAAGTCTTTCCGCAAACCCTGGATGTATTAAAAACCAGATCAAATCCGCTTGGAATTGAAATAAGAGTAGGTCGTGCGAGAGATGCACAGCTAACCGACGATATCTTTGGAATATTAGTACAGTATCCCGCAGGATACGGCGAAGTAAGAGATTACACTTCAATATTTCAGCAGGCAGCTGAGAAAAAAATATTTAAAGTTGTTGCTGCCGATTTGCTAAGCTTAACATTATTAAAACCACCAGGTGAATTTGGTGCTGATTGCGTTGTTGGAAGTTCACAGCGATTTGGAATTCCGATGGGATTCGGCGGTCCGCACGCAGCATACTTTGCTACAAAGGAAGAATACAAGCGTAGCCTTCCCGGAAGAATTATCGGTGTCTCGGTGGATGCTGATGGCAACCGCGCTTTGAGAATGGCACTGCAGACAAGAGAACAGCATATCAAACGCGAAAGGGCAACAAGCAACATTTGCACTGCACAGGTTCTTCTTGCAGTTATGGCTGGATTCTATGCCGTTTATCACGGTGCAGAAGGATTGAAAGCAATCGCACTGAGAATTAATAAGTTTGCCAAAATGCTTGATCTTGCTTTAGCTCAATATGGATTTAAACAAATGAACAAACAGTATTTCGATACTCTGCTTATTGAAACCGATAAAGTAACTCTTGAAAAAATCAGAGCTGAAGCCTTGAAGAGACAGGTAAACTTCAGATACATAGATGATACTCACATCGGAATTTCTTTAAGTGAAACTGTTGAGGAAAGAGATATAAGAAAGTTATTTGAAATATTCGCAGCAGTTGCAGGTAAATCGGTTGATGATAAATTGATCAGAGAACTTTCAACCCAAGCCGATAAGAACTCAGATTTATTATTGCCGAGAAGCACAGAATATCTTACTCATCCTGTTTTCAAAATGTACAGAACGGAAACCGAACTGCTCAGGTATATGAAGCGCTTGGAGAATAAAGATTTATCACTCGCTCATTCAATGATTCCGCTTGGCTCCTGCACGATGAAGCTGAATGCAACAACAGAAATGATTGCTTTAACATGGGATGAGTTTGCACATATTCATCCTTTCGTACCAAAAGATCAGGCAGAAGGTTATATTGAAATATTTAATGAGATTGAAAGAGATCTTGCTGAAATTACAGGCTTCGAAGCTGTTTCACTTCAGCCAAACTCAGGCGCTCAGGGTGAATACACTGGTTTGATGGTAATCAGGGCATATCAAAAAGATAGAGGCGAATCAAACAGGAATGTTGTTCTCATTCCATCATCTGCTCACGGAACAAATCCTGCAAGTGCAGTAATGGCCGGAATGAAAGTAGTCGTTGTAAAATGTGATGACCATGGGAACATTGATGTTGCCGATTTGAAAGCCAAAGCAGAAGAGCACAAACAAAATCTTTCAGCTTTGATGATTACTTATCCTTCAACTCACGGTGTGTTTGAAGAAAGCGTGACTGATATCTGTAAAATAATTCACGACTGCGGCGGACAGGTTTATATGGATGGCGCAAATCTGAATGCACAGCTTGGACTTACAAATCCGGGAATTATCGGTGCAGATGTTTGCCATCTAAATCTTCACAAAACATTCTGCATCCCTCACGGTGGAGGCGGACCTGGGGCTGGACCAATTGCAGTTGCAAAACATTTGGTTCCGTTTTTACCCGGACATCCGGTTGTTCCAATCAATCGCGAGAAATCCATTACTGCTGTTTCTTCAGCTCCATGGGGGAGTGCACTTATCACTCTCATCTCTTATGCTTATATTAAAATGATGGGTGGAGATGGGCTTACCTTAGCATCAATAGCTGCCATTGTTAATGCGAACTATATGATGGTTAAGTTGAAAGACACTTACAAAGTTCTTTACGCAGGCTTGACTGGCAGAGTCGGTCACGAATTAATTTTTGACATGCGCCAGTTCAAACATTGCTGCAATATTGAAGTTGAAGATATCGCAAAACGTTTGATGGATTTCGGTTTCCACGCACCGACGGTTTCTTTTCCTGTACCTGGAACATTAATGGTCGAGCCCACTGAAAGTGAATCCAAAGCCGAACTTGATAGGTATTGCGAAGCACTGCTTTCAATAAGAGAAGAGATAAGAGAGATCGAGCAGGGTAAGTATAATCAGGAAGACAATGTATTAAAGCACGCACCGCATACTTTGGCTTCAGTAATTTCAGATGACTGGAAATATACTTACTCCAGGGAGAAGGCTGCATATCCATTGCCATTCACCCGTGAAAGCAAATTCTGGCCAACTGTAAGAAGAGTTGATAATGCTTACGGTGACAGAAATCTTGTTTGCAGCTGTCTTCCAATCGAAGAGTATGTTCAGGAAACGGTCAATCAGTAGAATAATATTTTAACTTGATTGTTTCGGCTCAATGAGTATTTTGTTTCTACACAATTAAAAAATTAAGCTGAAACGATTTACAACATACATATTGAAATTATTTTTTAACGGGAAGATGAAGTCATTCTCACTGAAGCAAATCGTCTTCCTTTCTTTATTCCCAATCTTATTACAAGCACAATCTGATACTTTATTCTATGAAGATAATTACAGTTTTGTTGTTGACTCTATTTTAATTACAGGTAACAGCACAACAAAAGATTTTATCATTCTCAGAGAACTCACATTTGGAATTGGGGATACACTTGATCATCATTTAGCAACATATAGCAGGGAGCGGGTTTACAGTCTTAGAATTTTCAATGAAGTGAAACTTATACCTTATCAATACAACGAAAAAAATATTTTGCATATTGAGATCGAAGAAAGCTGGTATATTTATCCGCTGCCTTTTGTAACACTAAAAGATAAAGATTGGAACAAAGTATCATACGGTCTTTCGGTTTCATTATTGAACTTCAGAGGCAGGAATGAAACATTGAGTGGTTTTGCTGCTTTTGGCTATGACCCTTCATTCGGCTTTTCTTATTTCAATCCGAATTTATCATACGATCAAAATTTGAATTTTCAGGTAAGGTTAGGTTACGGCACTTCTACAAACAAAAGCTCCGAGGCTGAGGCTCTTTATGGTTCTTCATTCGAGCAAACGAATATTACTTCGCGTGTACAGCTTGGTAAACGATTCGGTAATTATCACTGGGTATATTTGAGAACAGGTTTCGATTATGTGGAAACTCCTTTTTTTATAGAAGGTATCAATGCTTCAGACGGTAACATAGATAGAACGCTGGTCGTTGGTGCAAGCTATGTTTATGATACAAGGGATTTAAGTCTTTATGCAGCAGATGGAATTTATACTCTCCTCAGCTATGAATTTAAGGGACTTGGCATTGATGGAATTAATTATCGTGTCGCTGATTTTGATTTCAGAGAATATAGAAAGATTAAAGAGAAGTTTACTGCTAAATGGAGATTATCCTTACGCCACACTGCTGGAGAAACAGTACCATATTATGACTACTCATATATAGGATATGGCGAAAGAATCAGAGGATATTTTAATGATGGTAAAAGTGAAGGTAATGATCGGTTTATAGGTTCGTTGGAAATTAATTACCCGGTTCTTGAGGAAACAAGAATTAATCTTTACTGGATACCTTTGCTGCCGAATTCACTTTTATCTTATCGGGTTGCGATTATTGCTGGCTTTTTCGGCGATACAGGCTTCACTAGAAATTCAGGCGAACCTCTGGCAATAAAAAACTTTAATACCGGATATGGAACCGGAATTTCCTTTCTTCTTCTGCCATATTTTATTTTCAGGCTTGAGTTCGCCATAAATGATAACGGTCTAACAGAATGGATATTTGATGTTGGAGCGTCTTTCTAATATAGAATTATATTATACTTCTTCTGATTTAGTTCGGGAAAATGAATTTATCATCGAAGGTGATGAATTTCATCATTCAGTTAATGTGATGAGAAATAAACCCGGAGATATAATTTTTGTTACCAACGGTGAAGGGTTAATACTTAAATCCGAAATTATTTCAATAAAAAAAGATCACCTTATCGCAAGAATAATCGAGCGAAAGCAATACGAAAACAAAGCAAAAAACATCTGGTTTTGCATTCCAATCCTGAAAAATCCCGACCGGTTGAAGTTTGCCATTGAAAAGTGCGTTGAGCTTGGAATAACAAATTTTATTTTATTCACATCAAAGCACACAATACCCAAAAAAATCAATCCCGAAAAATTTAAGAAAACTGCTCTTGCAGCTATGAAACAATCTCTTCGGGCTTTTCTACCCAAAATTTTATCATCCACCTTTGACGATATTATTAAGCTTGATGGGAAACCAATCCTGTTTCACCAGAATTCGAATCAAATATTTGATGGTAACTATGAAAAAGATAAACTGTCTTATTTTTTATTTGGACCCGAAGGTGGTATTGATAATGATGAGTTAAAATCAGTTAAGGAATCAAATCATTATTCTCTTTCGTATAATCGACTGCGCAGTGAGACGGCAATTATTAAGTGTGCTTCGCTACTTAATCTTTCATGAAAAATTGTTCTTTATCAGCCAAAGGCAGCTTAGCCTCTGGCTGAAAAAAACGACCCAGTGTTGGGGAAACACTGGGCGCTGATCCCTTAGCTTCAAAGGGCAGGGGAGAACCCTTTGAAAGGATCAATAAATTCTGTTCGGGATTAATAAACTAAGAAGAAGTCTGAATTAAAAAATTTACAATAAAATTTTCCCCAATTAACTTTTAATCATTTTCCTCAACTGCTATTGAATTCCACCATTCTTTCTTCAATACGTCGTATTTCATTTTTTGCTTTGAATCAAGTAGAGCTTCAATTTGGGAGTTAATTGAAGATATAAGCTCCTCTTTATTCTTATAGCTGCTTTCTCCACTTCCTGAATTTATTTTTTCTAATTCAATTGAGTAAGTATTTAATAACCTGATGATTCCATTTTTCTGAGAATCATTAAGTAACAATTTCATTGTAAGCTTGGAAGTGATGTCATTTATCTCTTCACTGGTTAAGCCTGCTTTATCTGCCTGAGCAAACAGTAGAGCAGAACTAAACAATATCATACTAATTATAATTGTCTTTATCATTTTCACTCGTGATTATTTAAATATTCAAAATTTAATCCGGTTTTAATCTACAATACCTTCAGACCATTGTCAATAGAATTGTTCATTGTAATTTGAAAAGATTTCTAATTTTGAGATATTTACTGTTATTATTTTTAATTATCCCATCAACTATTAATAAAGCAAATACTTTTGGACTCCAGAGAAACAACCGCACGGAAAATAATAGATCGTTATCGTTTATTACTTTTAAAAGATAATTACCGTCTATCTGAAATTCAGAGAAACGATTACTCATACCGGATATTCATAAATGATAATAAAGAAAAAATTTCACTTCAGGTTTTTTTTGGAAAGAAGGGAAACAAAATTGTATTGCAAGGGAATAAGGATTTAATGCTTTATAATAGAGTCAATGATTTAGTGTTTGGCGAAAAATTTATTATAAACGATAAGCCAGACGAAGAGCCTGATTATCCATACATTGGAACAGATGAATCAGGGAAGGGAGACTATTTTGGTCCGCTTGTCGTTGCGGGTGTTTACATTACTCCTGCTATTGCAAGTGAGTTAACGATGCTGGGAATACGAGATAGTAAAGAACTTAGCGATAATCAAATTATTAACTTTGCATCTCAACTTAAAAAAATGAACCAAATTGTATTTGACGTTGTTCAGATTTCACCCGAAAAGTATAATACTTTGTATGAAAAATTTGGTAATCTTAATAGAATGATGGGCTGGGCGCACGCCCGTGTAATAGAAAATTTGTTAAGCAAATGTGATGCTGGTGAAGTAATAAGTGATAAATTTGGAAATGAAAAACTAATACTTGATGCATTACAGGAGAAAGGCAGAACAGTTAAATTAACTCAGGTTACGAAAGCAGAAAGGTTTATAGCGGTTGCGGCAGCTTCAATTCTTGCCCGTGAATCAGTGATTAGATGGTTTAGAATAACAAGCAAGAAATTAAATATTGAAATTCCCAAAGGATCTTCTTCGGAAGTTGAGAGTGCAGCAAAACTTATTCTAAAACAATTTGGTGAAAATGAATTGAAAACATTGGTTAAGCTGCACTTTAAAACATCAAATAAAATTTTTAACAATTAAGGAAAGCTGATGTCTAAAAGCGATGTAGTTAGAAAAATAGGAATACTTACTGGTGGTGGTGATTGTCCTGGTCTTAACGCCGTGATACGCGGCGTAACAAAACCAGCACAGGACAATGGTATGACTGTCTTCGGCATTCTCGATGGTTTCGAAGGTTTTGTCGAAGGAAAAACAGTCGAACTTAGAAACGAAGATGTTTCAGGAATTTTATCCAGAGGCGGAACAATACTTGGTTCTTCAAATAAAGGCGATCCATTTCACTGGCCCGTTGAAAAAGATGGAAAAATTGAAATCGTTGATAAATCCCAGAATGTAATTCGAAATTACAAAGCATTAGACCTTGACGCTGTTATTGCAATTGGCGGTGATGGAACTATGCACATTTGCAATAAGCTCATGGAGATGGGAATCAATGTAGTTGGAGTACCAAAAACTATTGATAATGATCTGGATGCTACAGATGTAACATTTGGACACTATTCTGCAGTTTATGTTGTTTCGATGGCACTGGACCGTTTGCACACGACAGCTTCATCTCATCATCGCGTAATAGTTGTTGAAGTGATGGGTCGGTATGCTGGTTGGATCGCTCTTCACGGCGGACTTGCTGGGGGTGCTGACCTCATCCTAATTCCCGAAATACCCTTTTCGTGGGACAGTGTTTATGACAAGATTCATAAAAGAGAACTAAAAGGTAAGAGATTTAGCCTTGTCTGCGTTGCTGAAGGAGCAAAACCAATTGGTGGTGAGTTAGTAACAAAGGGAACAGATGTCAAACGTACCGATCCGATTCAACTTGGGGGAATTGGAAAAGTAGTAGCAGATAACATAGAGAAGAATACTGGAAGAGAGACACGTGTTACAGTGCTTGGTCATTTGCAGAGAGGTGGAAGTCCCACTCCTTATGATAGAATACTATCAACAAAATTTGGAGCCTTTGCGATTGGTTTAGCTGCTAAACGAAAATTTGGAAAGATGGCGGCACTGCAAGGTAATGAAATAGTTGAGGTTAATATAGCAGATGCGATTTCAAAGCAGAAATTAGTTAAACCAGACAATCAAGCTGTGCTTGCAGCAAGAGCTGTTGGAATAAGTTTCGGGGATGAATAATTCAATAAATCTTCAAAGTATTCTTATTGATTTTGGAAGTGCCAGCCTATATATTTGGGCTGCTTTTTTCAAACAATATAGTTTGAAATTTTAATTTTGTTATTTGAGATATTAACAATGGGGTCGTAGTTCAGCCCGTTCTGCCAATGCAGAACGAGGTCTCGTCCCGATAAAATCGGGACGGATTTGTTCGAACGCCAAAAAAATAAAAGATTAATTATAAGTTCATAGAAAATCGGGGTCGTAGTTCAGTTTGGTTAGAACGCCTGCCTGTCACGCAGGAGGTCGCGAGTTCGAGTCTCGTCGGCCCCGCTATAAAGCTCAGAGAAATCTGAGCTTTTTTCATTATGAAATGGTATGTCTACATATTGCATTCAACGAAGATAGATAGATATTATGTTGGCTCAACAGATGATAAACAATGGAGATTAGAGCGACATAATTTAGGATGGGGAAGATACACGAAGCGAGGAATACCCTGGAAGATGGTATATTATGAAGTTTATGAAACAAAGACTGAAGCATTAAAAAGAGAGAAAGAAATTAAGAAGAAAAAGAGCAGGATATATATAGAAAAGCTGATTAAAGCAGGAGGTCGTCCCGAATGAAATTCGGGAAGTCTCGCTCGCCCCGGCGAAACAAAGTGAAGACGGGTCGGCCCCGCAAATTAGCTCAGACAAAAAATCTGAGGTTATTGTATCTGCTCAAAAATCATTCCTGTTTATTCATCAGATAAAAGCCGAATTATTTACATTAAATAAAAGAAATTATTTCTCTTTATGAGATACGTTAATTACAAAATAATTATAAATTTAAATATTTTTTATTGCTTCTTGATTTTATTAGAATAAAATTGTAATTAGAAACCAGCAACGGGCAATTTTTTTAAAGTGTGTTATAATTCATCTCATTAACTAAGTTCACTGTCTTTAATTGGTTTTCTGAAGATTAGATTTCTTCCAATTTAATTCCAAGTGAGGCATCAAAAAATAATTGGAGGGCAAATGAAATTAGCAATGATTTTTTGCTTGGTATTTCTTGAAACAACTTGTGTTGGGTCTGGAATAGGCATGAGTCTGATCATTTTTGCATTAACTGATGTTTATTTCATCTGATTTAAAAGTAATTTTTTCAGTTATCTGTTAAATTTAGTTTTCTAAATCTTTTTAACCAGAGAAGATTTACCCTGTCTTATTTTATTCTACTGATCAGCTGTATCAGTACCCATCAAAAAATATTCTTTCCAGACTTACTTTATTCATCATAATCCTTTAGTTCTATATAATTTAATGACGACATAATTAGCAATTCGCATTGCTATTGTGCTTTAATGTGATTGATTATCTGCCTTTTTTACTTGCCAATAGGAAAGATTTACAATAATTAAACTTAAAAAAATGCAGGTTACCAAATATTAACTGGCACCTTTATGGAAATATTTATTCACTACTAACAATCTGGCAAAACCTGCTCTGAAATAGGAATTTAACTTAGAAATAATACACAATTATGAAAATACTTTTTCTAGATATTGACGGAGTCTTAAACTCCAAACTGTATTACAAATACATTTATAAACCTGAAAATGGATGGAGCAGGTTTGATCCTTATTGTGCTGTTTTAATTAAACGATTGGTGGAGGAGTTTTCACTCAGGATAGTTATAACATCAACCTGGAGAAATGGATTAGTAGATCGCCTTATGCGGGAACTTCAGGATAACGGATTGAACAATTTTTTACACGAAGATTGGCACACTCCTATTTTAAGATTTTCCAGCCGGGGTAAAGAAATTAAAATCTGGCTTGATAAACATCCCGAAGTAACAGACTATCTTATAATTGATGATAATGAAAATCTTCTTGAATATCAGATGCACCGATTTGTAAAGACAAATAACTTTTCGGGAATGGCACAGGAACATTACAACCAGGCACGCAACATCCTTCTTTCCGAGGGCGATTTTTCAGCCATTCCACTTGTTGCATTGGATTATAAGTAAAGATGAGCCACACAATTAATATTCATTTCAAAATAATTAAACATTTAGCTGCTAATTAACTGATGAGAATTTTGTTTCTTGATATCGATGGAGTACTGAATTCAGAAGTTTACTATAAGAAAGCTCTCCTTCTTGATAGTAATTCCAGCAGGTTCGATCCGGAAGCAGTAAGTATGATTAAAAAACTGGTTGATGAATTTTCGTTAAAGATTGTAATCTCATCTACGTGGAGATATGGAGCTTTAGACAGGCTGATGTACGAACTGAAAAAGCACAAACTTGTTGATTATCTTTATAATGATTGGTTTACTCCTGTAATACACCCGGCGCATCGGGGAAAAGAAATTAATCTGTGGCTTGATTTTCATCCTGAAGTCATCGATTATGTAATTATTGATGATGACGAAAATATTCTTGAAGAGCAGCTTGGCAGGTTTGTTCAAACTGATTTACACAATGGTATGACTGAAATACATTTTAACAGGGTGAGGGCGATTTTATCCTATGTGGAATCAACTGAGTGTTAATATTTTAGACTCAGCACGCTAAAACTATCTTCACCTGGCAATTAATTTTTTATTATTCATTAATTCATCCTATCACTATATTTCATTTGGTATTTTTGATAAGTAATTATATCAAATGAATAAAGTAACTTTATCTATTATTTCTTTTCTTTTCGTTCTTAACTTTTACGCATATTCACAAGTTGAGAATGTTCCTTTAACACACCCCGTTTATAAATTTCTAAAGGAAATGAAGGTTAAAAATATCATTCCTTATATTAGTGATGATATCCCCAACCTTTCACGATTTGAGGTAAAAGAACATTTGGAAACAATTGAATCAAAGCTCGATGATTTGAGTAAGGTAGAAAAACAATTTCTGATGAGATATAAAGCAGAATTTTACGAGCCAATTGATTCCGAAAATACAACCTATTTTTTTCACCCCGAGAAAAACTTTGGTTCAAGTTTATCTGATATTTTCTCGGACAAAGTAAAGTATTTTTATGCTTATGATGAAGAGGAAGCTAATGTTTTTGTCGAAGTGCTCGGACATTATTATTATGGTCAATTGTTTGAACCTTATATAAATAATGCTCATTTATTTGATATTGGATTTCGAATTCATGGTACGCTCTTTAATAATTTGGGTTATCAAATGTCTGTCTTAAAAGGAGGTGCAGCAGGAAGCGATGAAGTAGCTGAAATTATTGAGCCAAGACTTTTACAGACTTTCAAATGGGTTGAAGCTGGTGAAAATATTAGTAACTATGAGTTTACTGAAGGTTATTTGAAATACAATACTGAACCTGCTGAAGATATGAATTTGTCAGTACAACTGGGTAGAGAATACAAGACAATCGGTTATGGTTATGGAAGCAAATTAGTTTTATCAGGTGACGGTCCGCCACTTGATTTTATAGGATTTGATTTTAATTATGGTATAGTCAAATTTAGTTCAATTCACGGATCTACAGTCGGAGATTTCTCCTATAATATGGATGAAAGGTATACAAAATACTGGGCTTTTAATCGGCTGAAGTTATCCTTCGAAAATTTATTTGACATTGGAATTGGTGAAAATATTATTTATTCAGGAAGAGGGTTTGAACTTGGCTATGCTTCCCCCCTGGCATTTTATAAGTTTGTTGAAATGTCTGTTCAGGATAGAGATAATGCTAATCTTTATTTTGATTTACAGACTAGTTTTATTTCAAATTTAGAATTGCAGGCAACTTTCTTCCTTGATGAGAACATATTATCAAACCTTCAGAATCTGGACAGCTATAAAAATAAAACTGCTTATCAGCTTGGAGCATTCTGGTATGAGGCATTTACATTAAACAATCTCTCTCTGATTTTTGAATACACCAAAATCAGACCCTATGTTTATTCTCATATCAACTATCAAAATACGTACTCAGCCTGGGGAACTAACCTGGGTCATTTCATTGGTCCCAACTCAGATGAAATTTTCAGCAGACTTACTTATAACTTAAATGATTGGATAAGATTTTCTTTAGATTATCATTTTATTCGAAGAGGGGAAAATATTTATGATGAAAACGGCAATCTTATTATAAATGTTGGCGGCGATTTGAATATCTCTCACGATCAGAATCCTGAAAATGAACAAGCAGTATTTCTTGATGGAGTTCGTTTCAACAACAATATTTTTGAAGTGGGTATAAGAATTGAACCTATCAGGAATTTTATTTTTAATTTTATATACAATTATAACCGTGAAAATAATTTGACTTCAGGGGAAACAAATATTCAAAGTTATGGGCTTTTTAAGTTTCAGCTGGGGTATTGAGTTTAGACATTCTACTACACTTCAGATAACATTTTCTTCAAAGATATGAACTTGATTTAAAGAACTACTGATTAATTGCTTGGATGCAGTATTTCAAAAGGTGGGTTCAACAATTGTTTAAGCTATAGGATTATTCCGAAGGAATGCCTTTGGCAGAACCATTGACCTTCGACAAAAAAAACCTTAGAAAGAGAAGTAAGACTTGAAAGCTTGATGAAGTCATAGATTAAGATTTTTATTAAGAAATTGTTGGTTAAAAATATGGTTGAGAATTGGTGGGAGCTATAGGATTCGAACCTATGACCCCCTGCTTGTAAGTTATGTTTTATGCTCGTTTTATTCATTTTCTTGCAATATTTTAAGGCTATGTTGCACTAAACCGCACTCCTTGTAAACATTTTCGAGTCATCTTTCGAGTCAATTATTTGCAGTCTTTCGAGCTCCTTGCCCAAATACGTCTTATTTATGTTGGTATAGTGCTTTTTTAATGTCCTAATGGTTGTATTAGTTAGCTCACTCAATACCTCAATAGAAATGCCCTGCATTATTGATTCACTGATAAAGGT
>Ga0209498_1000044_pt1 | contig 67803 bp, 48 predicted proteins | sample WalLakDeSediment_FD_184131 | JGI IMG/M metagenome (GOLD analysis project Ga0209498, IMG submission 184131) | Lake sediment microbial communities from Walker lake, Nevada to study Microbial Dark Matter (Phase II) - Walker Lake 11/02/13 Deep... | ecosystem: Environmental > Aquatic > Freshwater >... | reverse complement strand
TCGGGTCGAAGCTGTTGGGGTCCTCGCCGATATAGTGCAGCGCCACGGGAATCATCTCCGAGGCGGCGTCCAGCATGGCGAAGCCACAGCCGGAGAGCTTGGCGGCATTTTCCGGATCGAACACCAGGCTCCAGGAGTCAACTTCAAAGTCCTCGCCGAAGATCTCCGCGATCTTGCCGACGTTGAAGCCGATGCCCGTCGTGCCCCAGAGATACGGCACGGAATACTTGTTGCCGGGATCGGTTTCGGCAATCCTCGCCATCAGTTCAGCGTCGAGGTTGCCGTAGTTCGACAGCTTGGCGCGGTCGATCGGCTGGAACGCGCCCGCAACGATCTGGCGGCCGAGGAACGACAGCGAGGGAACCACCAGGTCGTAGCCCGTGCTTCCGGCCAGCAGCTTCGCTTCGAGGACCTCGTTGCTGTCGAACACGTCGTACGTGACCTTGATGCCGGTCTCGGCCTCGAACTGCGCGATGGTGTCTTCGGCGATGTAGTCGGACCAGTTGTAGATGAACAGGTTGCCACCGGGCTTCGCATCCGCCGCATGAGCCGTGCCAGCCCCGTAGGCGGTCATCAGGCCGAGGGTCAGCAGGGCCACCTGGTTACGTATTTTCATTTGACTCTCCAATCGTCGTTGTTGCTCGTCTTGTTCGGCAGGGGGGACTAGCCGGTGCTCGACATCGAGGCATGGGTCTCGTCCAGCGTTCTCAGGGTCTTGTCGATCAATTCGTCAATCTGCTCGTGGTTGATGATCAGCGGCGGCGACAGCAGCATGGCGTCGAAGGTGGCCCGCAGGATCAACCCGTTGCGGAGCGCAATATCCCGGCAACGGGTGCCGATCGTGCCCCGCTGCGCGAAATACTCGCGTTTCGACTTGTCCGGCACAAGCTCGAGCGCGCCGACCATGCCGGTGAAGCGGACCTCGCCGACCAGGGGGTGCTCGCCCAGGGCGCGCCAGCGCTCTTCCAGGTACGGGCCGGTGTCTTCCCTGCATGTTTCTATGATCCGCTCATCCGCGAGAATCCTCAGGTTCTCGAGCGCCACCGCGGTGCACACCGGGTGGCCCGAGTAGGTGTAGCCATGCGCAAGTTCGCCGCCCTTGTCCTTGAGGACGCCGGCAACCCGGTCGTTGAACAATACCCCCCCCAACGGAATGTATCCCGAAGTCAGGCCCTTGGCGATAGTCATGATGTCCGGCTGGAAGCCAAAATGCTCGCAGCCGAACCAGCGACCCGTGCGGCCGAAGCCGCAGATCACCTCGTCGGAGATGAGCAGGACGTCATGACGACGGCAGATGCGCTCGACCTCCGGCCAATAGCTCATGGGCGGAATCCAGACGCCGATCGCGCCCATGATCGGTTCGCCGATGAACGCGGCGACCCGGCCGGGGCCGAGCTCGAGGATTTTCTCCTCGAGGCGCCGGGCGGCCTTGAGCCCGTATTCTTCGGCCGTCAGATCGCCGCCGTCGGCAAACCAGAATGGCGGGTCGATATGGTGGATACCGGGGATCGGCAGCCCGCCCTGGTCGTGCATGGACTTCATCCCGCCCAGGCTTGCGCCCGCCACCGTCGAGCCGTGATAGCCATTGTGCCGGCCGATCACGATGTTCTTTTCCGGCTTCCCCTGCACCGCCCAGAAATGCCGGACCATGCGCAGGATGGTGTCGTTCGCCTCTGATCCGGAGTTGGCGAAGAAGGCGTGATTGAGATCGCCTGGGGCCAGCTCGGCCAGCCGGGCCGCGAGCCGGATCGTGGGTTCGGTGGTGCACTTGAAGAAGCTGTTGTAGTAGGCCAGCTGCTTCATCTGATGGGCCGCGACCTCCGCCAGTTCCCGGCGCCCGTAGCCGATCGTCACGCACCACAGCCCGGCGAACGCATCGAGCAGCCGATTGCCCTGGTCGTCCCAGACGTAAACGCCCTCTCCACGGCTCAGGATGCGCGTGCCCTGTCCGGCGAGCTCCGCATTGTTCGTGAAGGGGTGCAGGTGATGGGCCGCATCCAGTGCCTGCAGTTGCCAGTGATCCAGATGCTGCGGCATGTCGCGTTCTCCCCGGTTGGCTCCGACAAAAATCTCTCGCGCCGACTCACACGTTCAACAGCAGAAACTCTCGCTCCCAGGAGCTGATGACGCGGAAAAAGGTCTCGTATTCCTTGCGCTTGACAGCGATGTAGGCGGTCACGAACCGCGTCCCGAAGATCTCCTTCAGGGGCTCGCAGGCCGCCAGCATTTCCAGTGCGCTCTCGAGCGAGCGCGGCAGCGCGTATCCTTGCAGCAGGGCGTCAGTGTCGGTCGGCTCAGTGGCCGCCAGTTGCTGCACGAGGCCGAGGTAGCCGCACGCCAGGTTGGCGGCGATCGCGAGATACGGATTAGCGTCCGAACCGGCGAAGCGGCATTCGACGCGCGTGTTCTCCGGGGTATCCATGGGCACCCGGAGCCCGCAGGTCCGGTTGTCATAGCCCCAGGCGATATTGATCGGGGAGGCGTCCCCGTACAGGAGGCGCCGATAGGAATTCACGTTCGGCGCCTGCAGCGCGTAGGCGCTGGGTGCGTATTTCTGCAGCCCGCCCAGGAAGTGGAAGAAACGGTCGTCGTGCTGGTCCTTGCGCGGCCCGGCGAATGCGTTCTTGCCGGTCTTGGCGTCCACCAGGCTGATGTGCACATGCATCGAACTGCCTGGCTCGTGTTCCATCGGCTTGGCGAGGAAGGTCGCGTAGATACCGTGCCGCAACGCCATCTCGCGCATCATGCGCTTGAACAAGAACACCTGGTCGGCCCGCGACATCGGATCGTCGTGCTGGAAATTGACCTCCAGCTGGGCGGCGCCGCTCTCGTGCACCAGGGCATCGACGTCCAGGCCCATGGCCTCGCAGGCGTCGTACATGTCGTCGAGTAACGGATCGAACTCGTTGACGGCATCGATGGAGAACGATTGCCGCGCCGTCTCGGGGCGGCCCGAGCGGCCCGCGGGCGGTTGCAGCGGAATGTCCGGATCGGTGTTGCGCTGGACGAGGAAGAACTCCAGTTCGGGCGCCACCACCGGCTTCAGCCCGATTTCTTCATAGAGGCGCAACACGCGCCCCAGGACGTTGCGCGGGGCCAGCTCGTGCGGCGTGCCGTCGCTGGTGAAACAGTCATGGATGATCTGGGCTGTGGGGTCTGTGGCCCACGGGACCATACAGACCGTGGCCGGATCGGGCCGGAGTCGCATATCGGCATCCTTGGGCGAAACCAGTTCGTGGTATTCGTCCGGGAAATCACCGGTGACAGTGGTCACGAAGATGACCTCCGGCAGGCGGGTGCCGTAATCGTGGGAAAACTTGTCGGCCGGAACGATCTTGCCGCGCGCGTTGCCGGTGAGATCCGGCACCAGGCACTCTACTTCCGTGATCTTGCGAGCCTTGAGCCAGGCCATCAGCGCATCGGACTTGCCCACGGTGCGGGACAGCGGCGCCGGGGCGCGCTTCGGGGTGATGCTTGCGCCGCGCTTTCTGCCGGCTCTCTTTTTTCGGATTGACATATCTATCAGGTCCGCTTGCTTGCTCGCTCGCGGCACGCTGCTCCAAAGGCTTTGAAAAGTTCAAGGTAGAACGGGTTCTGCGTCACTTGCCACTCGGGGTGCCACTGGACCCCGACCAGGAATCGATCTTGCCGATCCAGGCGCGCCGCCTCAATCAGGCCATCCGGAGCACGCGCTTCGGCGACCAGTCCGGGAGCCAGTTGCCGGATTCCCTGGCCGTGCAGGGAATTGACCATTGCCTCGCCGCCGCCGTGCAGGCGAGCCAGCAGGCCGCCGGGCTCGAGCCGCACCGGATGCGCCGGGCCATACTGTTCCGCCAGCGAAAGCCCGGCGTCCTCGCGGTGATCGTGGAACTCGGGCGTCTCGTGGACCTTCTGGTAAAGCGTTCCGCCCAGTGCCACGTTCACTTCCTGGAAGCCTCGGCACAATGCCAGCACGGGGCGGTCCATCTCGATCGCCAGCGTAACCAGTGGCAAGGTCGTGGCGTCGCGATGCGTATCGTGCTCGTTGCCGTCCCAGCTCGGCTCGTGACTGTAATGGTGCGGCTCGATATTGCTCACCGCGCCCGTCAGGATCACGCCGTCGAGCCGCTCGAGTATCACCTCGAGCGGCACTTCCCGCCCGAGGGCCGGCACCAGGATCGGCACCAGCCCCGCACCCTCCACCGCCGCACGAATGTATTTTTCGCCGACGGCATGAAACGGATGCTTGCCGATGTACTTGCGATCAGCGGGCAGGCCGACAAAGGCGGGACGACTCATGCACGGAATGCTTATATAGGGGAAATCGGGCCCAACCCTAACCCGGCTGTTTGATTTTATCAACGGCCCCGTTGATGATTCCCGATGCCCGGTGGAGGAGCCCGATCGTCCCTGCAGCACATGCTCAAAGGCGAATGCTCGTTCCGGTGGCCTGCGGCGGGCATCCCTCGGATGAACGTTCCGTTGAAAATATTTAACGCCTGCTGATTCTCTCTGGTAGTATTTCGAGCGCAACCCCGGGTCGAAAAACATGTCTATGAAGCTGCCCCCGCTCCCCTCCGACGACGAAGCCGTGCTGGCTTCGATGCCCGACTGCCGCGCGGCGGACCTGCTGCTTCCGGACTGCAACGGCCTGCTGCGGGGGAAGCGCGTGACCCGGGATGCCCTGGTCAAGGTTCACAAGGACGGCGTCTGCCTGCCCATGTCCCTCATTGCTACGGACATCAACGGCAACACCGTCGAAGAGACCGGACTGGGATACGACATCGGCGACGAGGACCGGATCTGCCGGCCGATCGCCGGCAGCCTGCGACCGGTGCCCTGGCAAGACAAGCCCATGCTGCAGTGCCTGCTCGAAATGGAAGACGGCAACGGCGGAATTTTCCCAGGCAGTCCGAGAGAGGTACTGAAGCGGGTCGTCGGCCGCTTCGCCGACCGTGGTCTCACGCCCGTCGTCGCCGTGGAACTGGAGTTCTACCTGTTCGACCGCACGCTCGGGGCGGATGGGCGGCCGCGCACCGCGGTCAATCCAGCCACGAAAGTGCGCGACAACTCCACGCAGGTCTACTACATCCAGGACCTGGTCGACCACCAGGACTTCCTCGATGCCGTCGCCATCGCCTGCGAAGCGCAGTCGATTCCGGCCGACACCGCAGTCGCGGAATACGCCCCCGGGCAGTTCGAGATCAACCTACGCCATCGTGCGGATGCGGTGCTGGCCTGCGATGACGCTGTTTACCTGAAACGCGCCATCAAGGCGATCGCCGGACAGCACGGTATGCTCGCGAGCTTCATGGCGAAGCCGCTGACCGGACAGTCGGGCAGCGGCGCGCACCTGCACGTCAGCCTGCTGGATGCGGACGGCAGGAACGTCTTCGCCTGCCCGCCGGACGCGCCGTGCGATGCCCTGCGCCACGCGATCGGCGGTCTCCAGGCCACCCGGCCAGACTGCATGCTCCTGTTCGCTCCGCATGCCAACAGCTACCGTCGTTTCGTCGCGGGCGCTTTCGTGCCACTGAACGACACCTGGGGCTTCAACAACCGCACCGTGGCCATGCGCATCCCGCACAGCAACGGCGCGAATACCCGCATCGAACATCGTCTCGCAGGCGCCGACAGTAATCCCTACCTGCTGGCGGCCGGGGTCCTCGCGGGCATGCTGCACGGCATGGAGCACCAGCTCGAACCCGGCGCGCCCGTGATCGGCAACGCCTACGAGCAGACCGATGCGGCGTCCATGTACTGGCGGGATGCGATCCGGGACTTCCAGGCCAGCGAGTTCGTCGCCCGCGCCTTCGGCCCGGAGTTCCGACACATATTCGGTCAGCAGAAGCTGAAGGAAATGAAGGACTTTCATCGCGAGATCAGCAGCACCGATATCGACTGGTACCTGCGCCAGGTCTGACCCCCCGGAACGACAGCCGATGGCCCCTCGCCCCCCTCCCGATTCCTGGTATGCGGCGACCGCGAATCCCGCGCCCGACCGGCCCGCGCTGCAGGGCCGGCACACGGCCGACGTGTGCGTCCTGGGCGCTGGTTTCACCGGCCTCAGCGCGGCCCTCGAACTGGCCGACGCCGGCTACCGGGTGATCGTGCTTGAAGCCGGCCACGTGGGCTGCGGAGCGTCGGGCCGCAACGGCGGGCAGGCGCTTACCGGGTACGGCTGCAGCGAGGCCAAGCTCGAGAAGCTGCTCAGTCCGGAAGACGCGCGTCTCCTGTTCCGCTGGTCGCTGGATGGACTGCGCCTGATGCGGGAGCGGATCGCCCGATACGGCATCGATTGCGACTGGCGGGACGGGCAAGCGCACGTGGCCATCAAGCCGCGGCACGTCGCCGAACTCAAGGCGTGGCAACAGCAGCTCACCGAGCGATACGACTATCCGCTCGAGTGGTGGGACCAGGCGCAATTGCGCGCGGTGCTCGACAGTGAACATTACATCGGGGCGCTGTACGACCCGAACGTCGGCCACCTGCACACCCTGAATTACCTGCTGGGGCTCGCCGGCGCGGCGGCGGACAAGGGCGCGATGATTTTCGAGGCAAGTCCCGTGCTGAGGATGGCGCGCGGTCCCCGTCCCGTCCTTTACACGGCGCAGGGCCAGGTCGAGTGCGAGTTCGCGGTGCTGGCGGGCAACGTGCTGGTCCGCGGCATCGCGCCGGAGCTGGATCGCCGCATCATGCCGGTCGCCACCTACATCGGCGCAACGCCTTCGCTCGGCGCGGCACGGGCGGCCGGCCTCATCCGCAATGGGATGGCGGTCGCGGACACCAACTGGGCGCTGGACTACTTCCGGCTCAGCGCCGATCACCGCCTGCTGTTCGGCGGCCGGGCCAGCTATTCCAACCTGACGCCGCCCAATCTTCGCAGTGTGATGACGCGTCGCATGACGCGGGTTTTCCCGCAACTCAGGGGGACCGGCTTCGACTACTTGTGGGGCGGTGTGCTCGACATCAGCATGAACCGCGCGCCGCACTGGGGTCGGCTCGATGAGAACCTCTACTTCGCCCAGGGTTTCTCCGGGCACGGTGTCACCGCCGCGGGCCTCGCCGGCTTCATCCTGGCCGAAGCCATCCGCGGCCAGGCGGAGCGCCTGGAGGTCTTCGAGCGCATCCGCCACCATCCCTTCCCTGGCGGGCGCGCACTGAGGACGCCGCTGCTGGTGGCGGCGATGGCCTGGTTCAAGCTGCGCGACGCGCTCTGGTAGTCGTATGGTGCGGCGCCGGATTTCGGCGGCCGCTCGGCGGAGGACTTCCAGGATGCGCGGGGCGTCTGCGAACTCCTCGGCAATCCTGCCGATTGGTCGATGTCGATGCCGAAGACCCGCTTGAGGCGTTGTGCCCACGTCATCGCGGCGCAGCGTTCGGCCGGTATCATTTGCGCGCGGTGTTTGCTGTTTCGCACGTGTTTGAAAGGTGCGGTCTATCAGTTTCAACAACTCATAACGTTTTTTTCTCCAGTTGGTTTCCCAGGTCAGAGAAACCGCAAGACTCGTTCGGGACGTCCGAGCATTAACGAGGTGCGCGCTACACCAGCATGCGCCACATCGTGTCAATCACCGCTGCTCACAGGAGAAACGCGGGTCACACCAGCGCGTCAGGGCCCACTTCCGCGTGCTCGGAGACGGTCCTGGATACCCGCAGCAGCTCTTTCGACGGCGAAGTCTTGGGCCAGGCGGCCGGGCGGATGCGATTGGTGTGCCGCTCGGACGTAGTTGTCTCCTCGGACAGCCTGACCGGAATCCGCCGGGCGCCGAATCGGCCCGGGAGCGCATCGAAATGGCCCGGGAGTGCCGTGCCGCAGGTGGCGCAGCGCCCCTCGCCGTCCAGGCTCCAGCGCTCGATCTGGTACCAGTCGCGCTCTATCAACAGCGCGTCGCAGTGGTGGCACCAGGTGCTCGACCGCTTCCGGTCATACGTGTTGCCCGTGTAGGCGTGGCGGACGCCGCTGGAGATGGCGATGCGTCGCGCCCGGGCCAGGGTCGTTGCCGGCGTCGGCGGCACGTCGCGCATCTTCCAGTCCGGATGGAACGCGGAAAAGTGCATGGGCACGTCCGGTCCCAGGTGTTCCACGACCCATTCGGCCATGCGCTGGAGTTCTGCGTTCGAGTCGTTGTAGCCCGGGATCAGCAGCGTCGTCAGCTCCAGCCACGTCCTCGTTTCCCGGTGAATGTACTCGAGCGTCTCGAGTACGGGCGCGAGGTGCCCGCCGCAGATCCTGCGGTAGAACGATTCGCTGAAGGCCTTCAGATCGACGTTGGCGGCGTCCATCGCGGCGAAGAACTCGACCCGCGGCTCGGGATTGATGTAGCCGGCGGTAACGGCCACGGTCTTGATGCCGCGCTCGCGGCATGCCGCGGCCACGTCCACCGCGTATTCCATGAAGATGACCGGATCATTGTAGGTAAACGCTACGCTGCGGCACCCGAGCTGGAGCGCGGCCCGGGCCAGGTCTGCCGGGCTCGCGGCGTCGCACAAGGTGTCGACTTCGCGGGACTTGCTCATGTCCCAGTTCTGGCAGAACTTGCAGGCGAGGTTGCAGCCGGCGGTCCCGAAGGACAGCGCCGAGCTCCCCGGCAGAAAGTGATGCAGGGGTTTTTTCTCTATGGGGTCGACACAGAAACCCGAGGAACGGCAGTAGGTTACGAGCTTTATTTCATCCTCGATATATTGACGCACGAAGCACATCCCACGCTGCCCTTCGTGCAGGCGACAGTGCCGCGGGCACAGGTCGCACTGCAGCCGGCCATCGTCCAGCTTGTGCCAGTGGCGAGTTGAGACTGTGGCATCCATAGCTTTTACATAATCTTGGTACATCCGCGGCGAATAGCAATCTTGCAAAGCAGCACCGCGTTTCTGGTGCCAGATCTGCGACGGAGTCGGTATGAGCGGCATGATGAAGGGCTTACTTTCCACCAACTCCCGCACAACGAGATGGTAGATGGGCATCTTTTCCAGGTTCCTCAGTCCGAAACGAACGGCCTCCGCCGCGGGCAGTTCGGCGTATCAGCAGGCGAAACAGTCCGGGGCCCGGCAAGAACAAAGCTTCGCCGGCATCGAGATCGTTCCTTCGCGGCTGAAGTGCTGCAAGGCGGTCAAGGAGCTGAGCGGGCAACGCTTCCTGCATGGGAAGGCGCCCCTGCTCCCTCTGCCCGATTGCGCCCAGCCGGAATGCAAGTGTATTTATCGACGCATCGAGGACCGCAGGACCGACTTGCGCCGCGACGTCGATATGGGCATCGGAACGCTGAGAATCCACTATCCGGGCAGCCAGCGCGCGGACTCACCCGGCAGGCGCTCCACGGACAAAGCCCGGTAGCGCACGAAACTCACGGCGCGCCAAGGCATCGCACGCCCCCCCTCCGGTTGGCTGTATAGGCCCCGGCAGGTACCCTCCTAGGCCCGGAATCGCTCCGGGCGAGTCGAGGAATCCGCATGCCCGTCCGCATGTCGCTCTTGCCGGCCTTGCTGGCCATGTTCGCCTGCGCAGCGAGCGCGCGGGCGAGCGACGAACCCGCCGCGATCAGCTACGCGGATCTCAGCCTGGAACAGATCATGGCCGACCCGGACTGGATCGGCCCCCCTGTTGAAAACCCCCGCTGGATGCTGGACGGCAGCCGTGTGCTGTTCGAGCTAAAGCGCGAGGCCAGCCCGGTGCGCGACCTGTATGAATACAGCCTGGGCGACGGACGGGTGCGGCCGATGCTCGATCCGGCCCTCGAGACCCTCGATGGCCCCGAGCCCGTGTTCGATCGTGCGCGGGCCCGTGCGGCCTTCGCACGCAACGGCGACGTGTTCCTGCGCGACCTCGGCAGTGGCACGCTGACCCAGGTGTCGCGTGGCGCCGACGGGGCGCAGGACCTGCGCTTCCATGCGGATGGCGGCGGCGTCTACTGGCGCGTCGGCCATGACTGGTTCGGCTGGCGCTTCGACGATCCCGTGGTCGCCCCATTGGCGCGGCCCAGGGCCGAAAAGGATCCGCACGCCAACCCGGAGCCGGACCCGGCGCGGGAGCGTGAACTGCGCCTCATGGAGACCCTGGCGCGGGAGCAGGCCGAGCGCGAGGCGAGGCGCGAATTCGAGGCAGCCATTCGCGCGGCCGACAGCAGTCGCGCGCCGCCGCCGATCTATCTCGGCGAAAAAGTAGAGATCGTTGCCAGCGCGCTGTCGCCCTCGGGCCGCTGGCTGCTGGTTGCCACCCAGGCCAGCGACGGCGACCCCGGCCGCGTGGGCAAGATGCCGAAGTACGTGACCGAGTCGGGCTACGAGGAGATCGAGGAGGTGCGCACCCGCGTCGGCCGCAATCCGCCGCTGCCACACACGCTCCGGCTCGTGGACCTGGCCAGCGGCAGTGCCAGCGAGCTCAAGCTGGATCCCCTGCCCGGCATCACAAAGGACCCGCTGGCGGACCTGCGCAAGGCCGCCGGCAAGGACCCGCTCGAAGGCCAGCGCCCGGTGCAAGTCATGCAGTTCCGCTGGAGTGACGACGGTGAACGCATCGCCGTCATGCTGCGCGCAATCGACAACAAGGATCGCTGGATCGCGACCGTGGACCTCGGCAAATCCACCCTGCTCCCTGTGCATCGGCTTACCGATCCCGGCTGGATCAACCGGCGCTTCAACGACTTCGGCTGGCTCCCCGACGACCGCACGCTGTGGCTGCAGTCGGAGCAATCGGGCTTCTCGCACCTGTACAGCGTGGCCCCAGGGAAGCGCCCCCAGGCACTGACGGCAGGCACGTGGGAGGTGGCCAGCCCGCTGCTGTCACCTGACGGTGGGGCGTTCTATTTCCTGTGCAACCGGGCCTGGCCGGGCGCCTGGGAGCTCTGCGCCAGGAATCTGCCGGACGGCCCGGTGCGCGAACTGACGGCGCTCGCGGGCGTGGAGAGCTTCGTGCTGTCGGCCGACGGCCGGCACGCCGCCCTGCGTCATTCCGGCAGCTACATGCCGCCGCAGCTCGCGTTGTTGAGCCTGGCGGACGGTGCCCTGCAAACCATCACCGACACCCGCAAGCCCGCTTACCGCGCCATCGAATGGCTTGAGCCGGAGTATGTGCAGGTGCCCTCGAAACACGGTGCAGAGCCGATCTGGGGCAAGCTATATGCGCCGGCGCGGCTCGAGCCCGGCAAGCGCTACCCGATCGCGCTGTTCGTCCACGGTGCCGGCTACCTGCAGAACGTCTGGGCGCGCTGGCCCCAGTACTTCCGGGAGCAGATGTTCCACAACTTGCTGGTCGCCAACGGCTACATCGTGCTCGACTTGGATTACCGCGGCTCGGCGGGCTACGGCCGCGACTGGCGCACCGCCATCTACCGGCAGATGGGACACCCCGAGCTGGAAGACTACCTCGACGGCATCGACTGGCTGGTCGAGACCCGCCAGGGCGACCGTGACCGGGTCGGTATCTACGGCGGCAGCTACGGCGGTTTCATGGCCTTCATGGCGATGTTCCGCGCGCCGGAGGCCTTCCACGCCGGCGCCGCCCTGCGGCCGGTGACAGACTGGAGCAGCTATGTCCACGGCTACACGTCCAACATCCTCAACACCCCGGACATCGATCCCGAGGCCTACCGGAAGTCCTCCCCGATCGAATTTGCCGAGGGGCTGCAGGGGCACCTGCTGATCAGCCACGGGATGATGGACGACAACGTGTTCTACCAGGACAGCATTCGCCTGATCCAGCGCCTGATCGAGCTCAGGAAGGACAACTGGGAGCTCGCGAGTTATCCACTGGAACGCCATGCATACGTGCGTCCGGAGAGCTGGTTCGACCAGTATCGGCGGATCTTCAACTTGTTCGCGCGGGCGCTCAGGCCCGAGGACTGAGTCAGGCAGCCAGCGGGCGAAGGTGTTCCGAAGGCCCCCCGCCCGTGTAACGAGAAGTTAATACTCCTGCAAACTGGCTCCGCTAACTTGTGCGGGTGATGCTGGAAACTGCCGCCCGCCCCCCGAGCCTTGTCCCTGAACTGCGGGGCATCGATCGTGGCCGCGAGCTGCTCATCGAGTTGCGGGCGCTGCGCGCTCAGGTCGACGCGGGCGGGCGGGAGCTGCTCGGGCGCTGGGAAACCCGGATCCTCAGGCACGGCTTCCGCGCGCGGGCCCTGAATCTCGCCCATTACATCGTGTTGCGCCGGCTGGATCTGCGCCGCCTCCAGGATGAGCTCACATTGCTCGGCCTGTCTTCGCTGGGTCGGCTCGAGGGGCGTGTCATCGCCAACCTCGACGCGGTCATCGCCGCCCTGGCCCTGATCACCGATGACCCGCAGCCCAGCCCGTTCCCCGAGGTCGAGGTGATGCTCCATGGCCCGGCCCTGACGCATGCTAATGCCGACAGGGCGCTCGGACCGTGCGCCGGGCTGCGTTCCGTGCGGCTCATGGTCACGTTGCCGGCGGATGCCGCCACGGATCCCGATCTTGCCCTCGCGCTGCTCGAGAACGGCGCGGACCTGGTGCGCATCAACTGTGCGCACGATGGGACCGAGGCGTGGGCCGCAATGATCCGGAACGTACGGGATGCCGGGCGGTCGCTGGGGCGCCCGGTGCGGGTGCTCATGGACCTTGCCGGACCGAAATGCCGCACGGGTGAAATTTCGGTGGCCAAGGGTCACAAGCGCCTGCGCCCGGGCGACGAGTTCTTGCTCGTGCGCGACGCGTTGCAGCCACGCGCAGCGTGGCCGGTGCAGGCGCGTTGCACCCTGCCGACCGTTTTCGCGCAGCTGCGGGCCGGGGCGCCGGTATGGGTGGATGAAGGCCGCCTGGGCGGCGTGGTGCGGGCCGTGATGCCCGAAGGGGCCATCGTGCAGGTGCAGACCGCCCCGCCGCGGGGTTTCAAGCTCAAGCCCGACAAGGGTCTCAATTTCCCGGATACCGAGCTCGGCGTTCCGCCCCTCACCGACAAGGATCTGGAGGACCTGGATTTCGTCGCCGCCAAGGCCGACCTGGCCGGGTATTCGTTTGTGCAGGGCGCCGAGGATATCGACCGGCTGCAACGGGAACTGGCAAGCCGGGTCGGCGAGCAGCGCGCCGCCGCGATCGGCATCGTCGCGAAGATCGAGACACCGCGCGCCGTCCGGAACCTGCCCGAGATCATCGTGCAGGCGGCCGGCCGACAGCCGTTCGCGATCATGATCGCGCGCGGCGACCTCGGCGTGGAGATTGGCTTCGCTCGGCTCGCGGAGATCCAGGAGGAAATTCTCTGGCTGTGCGAGGCGGCCCACGTGCCGGTGATCTGGGCCACCGGGGTGCTCAACGGCCTGATCAAGGACGGCCAGCCGAATCGCGGCGAGATGACCGATGCGGCGATGTCGGCGCGGGCCGAGTGCGTGATGCTGAACAAGGGCCCTCATGTCCTCCAGGCGCTGCAGTGCCTGGACGAACTCTTCATCCGCATGGCGGAGCACCAGCAGAAAAAGAGTCCGCGGCTTCGGGCCCTCAAGTCCTGGTAGGGCGGCCTGTCCTGCTACATGTCGAACTCGATCATGTCGAAGCGGGTCGTGTCCTCGTGGCGCGCCTCCCGCCGGATCGCATCGACGATGCTCCTGGAGTCCCAGCCGACGGTCTCGCTCGCGTGGCCCTTCAGGCGGATGTCCATATTCTTCGGCCCGAAATGCTCGACCGCGACTACCGGGATGTCGAGTGAGCGGGCCGTTTCCACGGTGAACCGTGCCCAGTCGTTGTAACGCTCCCAGGTGCCGGCCGTGCAGACCACGCACTCGGTCTGCTTCAGCGCATTGCTGATCAGCGTGCGCCGGGCCGCTACGCCCTCCGTCTGGGCCGAATGTGCAGCAGGGTCAGACAGAGAACGATAATAGAACTTGTCCGCGCTCTCGAGATACTCGAAGAGCCGCACGAAGTCCTCGTCCTTTTCCCAGCCATGCACTGCATACAGCCGTATCGGGTTACTCTCCGACATCGCCATTCCTCGTTGACGGTTCGATCTCGATAATGAAGTTTAGCCGACCTGGCCAAAGCTCACCTCCACGGCAACATCATGCGACACTCTTGGATAGAATTCACCTGATGCCAGCAACCATGGACGGGTCTCACCCGGCGTGAAATTCCTGCTCTACAACATTCGGTATGCGGCCGGCACGGGCGCGAGCTTCAACATGCCCGTTCCGGGGGCTGGGTTGCTGCTGGGCAACAAGACCAACCTCGACGCGATCACGCAGTTCATCAAGTCCCGCAGCCCCGATGTCGTGGGGCTCGTTGAGGTGGACACCGGCTCGATTCGCACGCGCATGGTGAACCAGGCCGAGGCCATCGCGCGGCAGCTGGGGCACTACAGCAGCTACCAGTGCAAGTACGGCGAGAGCTCCTTCAACAACCGCTTGCCGATCGTCCGCAAGCAAGCCAATGCGTTCCTCGCGGCGCCGCGGGTCCATGGCGAGCGCTTCCATTACTTCGACACGGGGATCAAGCGGCTCATCATCGAGCTGGAGCTCGAGGACGTGGCGATTTTCCTGGTTCATCTCTCGCTCAAGTATCGGCATCGCCACTGGCAGCTGCGGCATCTCCACGACCTCGTGAAGGCCTCGAAGAAACCCGTAATTGTCGCGGGAGATTTCAATACCTTCTGGGGCGAACACGAGATGTACCTGTTCATGCAGGCGGCCGGGCTGCAAAGCGCGAATGTCGAGCGCCTGCCCTCGTATCCGAGCCATGCGCCGCGCAAGGAACTGGACTTCATTCTTTACGGCCGGGGCCTGCGGCCGAGCGGCTTCGAGATTCCCCAGGTGCGGTTTTCCGATCATCTTCCGCTGATCTGCGAATTCGAGCACGAATAGCGACTTTCCGAGGCTTCCCGTCCGTGCGGCGCGCCCCCGCGCAGTGGCCTGCTTTGTTGCGGTTCGGCCGTCCTGGGCCTAACATTAAACAGTCGTTTCAATCGGGCGGAGCGCTTTGACGAGTCTGCTGGATTCCACCAAGGACCGCATCCTGGCCGCGGCCGAGGAATTGTTCGCCCGGACCGGGGTGGCAAGGACTTCCCTGCGGGCGATCACTGCCCTGGCGCGCGTGAACCTCGCGGCCGTCAATTATCATTTCGGCTCCAAGGATGGCCTCGTGGAAGAGGTCTATCGGCGCCGGCTCGAGCCGCTGAACCGCGCGCGGCTGGCCAACCTCGACCGCCTGGAAAAGCGTGCTCGCAAGCCGTCCCTGGAGGCAATCCTGGAGGCTTTCATGACGCCCGTGGCTAGCCTTGCCCGGGACCCGGCCCAGGGTGGGCCGACGGTCATGCGGCTGCTCGGCCAGACCCACGCCGAGGCCGAGGCCCCGTTCAAGGCCTGGTTCGCCGGCGAGTACCGCCGCGTGCTCGAGCGCTACCACGCGGCCCTGTGCAAGGCGCTCCCCGGGTTGCCGCCCGAAGACGTGCGCTGGCGGCTACAGTTTCTGGTCGGGGCACTCACCTACCCGGTCGCAGAGCGGCAGCTCGTGGAGCTGGTCTCCGGCGAGGCGATCGACCCTGACGACGTCAGTCTTGTCGTCGAGCGCTTGCTGCCGTTTGTGGCGGCCGGATTCAGGGCGCCCGCGGGCAAGGCGCAGGCCGTGGCCCGGCAGCGGGCCAAGGCCGGCACCAAGACCAAGACAGGCCGCAACGGCGCCCGCCGTCGGCACAACGCATCCAGAAAACGCGAGGAGTAGATTCATGGCCAAGACCCGCCAATCGGGCTATGCGAGCCCCGCCTACGTGGTGGACGGCGCGCGGACGCCATTTCTCAAGGCCCGCGGGCGACCCGGCCCGTTCAGCGCCTCGGACCTCGCTGTCGGCGCCGGCCGCGCCCTGCTCGCACGCCAGCCGATCTCTCCGGAACAGATCGATGAGGTCATCCTCGGTTGCGCCATGGCCAGCCCTGACGAGCCGAACATCGGCCGGATCGTCGCCCTGCGCCTGGGCTGCGGCAACAAGGTGCCGGGCTTCACCGTGATGCGCAATTGCGCCTCGGCGATGCAGGCGCTGGACTCGGCGGTGCGCAACATCTGGCTTGGCCGCGCCGATCTCGTGCTGGCCGGCGGGACGGAGGCCATGAGCCGCGCCCCCGTGCTGTTCAACGATGACATGGTCAACTGGCTGGCGGACCTGGCGCGCGCCAAGGCGCCGCTCGACAAGGCGCTGCACATCACGCGCCTGCGGCCGAAGCACTTTACGCCTGTGATCGCCCTCATCAGGGGCCTGACGGATCCGGTGGTCGGGATGAACATGGGCCAGACCTGCGAGGTGATCGCGGACCGCTTCGGCATCAGCCGCAAGGAGATGGACCGCTTTGCCGCCCAGAGCCACCAGCGGCTCGCCGCAGCCTTCGACCAGGGCCGCATGGACGAGGTCGTCGCGCTATATGACCCCGCCGGACGGGCGCACGAGGAAGACGACGGCATGCGCCGCGACAGCACCGCGGAAAAGCTTGCCGCCCTGAAGCCGTTCTTCGATCGGCGCGTGGGCCAGGTCACGGCGGGCAACAGCTCGCAGATCACCGACGGCGCCGCGCTGCTGCTGCTCGCCAGCGAGAGCGCGGTGAAGAAATACAAGCTCGAGGTGCTCGGGACGATCGAGGACTGCGAGTGGGCCGGGCTGGACCCGGCCGAGATGGGCCTCGGCCCCGCGCATGCCTCGGCGCCCCTGCTGCAGCGCCACGGTCTCGGGCTCGATGACATCGACTACTGGGAAATCAACGAGGCCTTTGCCGGCCAGGTGCTCGCCTGCCTGGCGGCGCTGGACGACGCGGACTACTGCCGCGAGCAGTTCGGCCTGGACGCGCCGGTGGGGCGCATCGACGAGGCCAGGCTCAACATTGACGGCGGGGCGATCGCCACCGGCCATCCCGTCGGCGCCAGCGGGGCGCGGATCGTGCTGCACGCGCTCAAGGTGCTGGAGCGACAGGGCGGCGGTACTGCCGTCGCAACCCTTTGTATCGGCGGCGGCCAGGGCGGCGCGATGCTGCTCAAGAGCAAGCCGGAGTAACCCCATGAGCAAGACTCTCAAGCATTGGAAACTGCGCCGCGACGACGACGGCATCGCCTGGCTCTGTTTCGACAAGGCCGACGCCTCGACCAACGTGTTGTCGCGCGACGTCATGGTGGAACTCAACGATCAGCTCGCGGCGCTCGAGAAAGAATTGCCGCGGGCCCTGGTCATTCATTCCGGCAAGAAGACCGGTTTTGTCGCCGGCGCCGACATCAAGGAATTCACGGAGCTCAGGGACTCAGACCAGGCCTACGAGATGGTGCGTTCCGGCCAGCAGGTCATGGATCGCCTCGCGGCGCTGAAGTGCCCGACGATCGCCCTGATCAACGGTTTCGCACTTGGCGGCGGGCTCGAGCTGGCCCTCGCCTGCCGCTACCGGATCCTCAACGACGACCCGAAGACGGTCATCGGCCTGCCGGAAGTGAAGCTCGGCATCCACCCGGGCTTCGGGGGCACGGTGCGCTCGGTGCAGCTGGCCGGTCCGCTGAAGGCGATGGACATGATGCTGACCGGCAAGAACCTGCGTCCCAAGCAGGCCCGGGCGATGGGGCTCGTGGACGAGATCGTGCCTGCGCGGCATCTCGAGCGGGCGGCGCGCATGATGGCGCTGAAGCCGCCGAAGCCCCGCCAGCTGCCCCTGCAGGAGCGCCTGATGAGCGCCGGGCCGGCGCGCAAGTTGATCGCGGGCATCCTCGAGAAGCAGGTGGCCAAGAAGGCGCGCAGGGATCACTATCCGGCGCCTTACGCGATCATCGACCTGTGGAAGAATTACGGCGACAAGCCCGCCCTGATGATGGAGAAAGAAGCGCGCTCGATCGCGGAACTCTTCTGCAGCGACACCTCGCGCAACCTCGTGCGGGTGTTTCTGCTGCAGGACAAGCTCAAGGCCCTGGGCGGCAAGACCAGGCACTCGTTCCGCCACGTGCATGTGGTCGGCGCCGGCGTCATGGGCGGCGATATCGCCGCCTGGTGCGCGTTGCGCGGCATGAACGTGACCCTGCAGGACCGCGAGCCGAAGTACATCGCCCCGGTCATCAAGCGCGCACGCAAGCTGTACGAGAAGAAGCTGCGCGATCCGCGGCTCGTGCAGGCGGCGCTCGACCGGCTGATGCCCGATGTCGAGGGGCGCGGCGTGACCAGCGCGGACGTGGTCATCGAAGCCATATTCGAGGATGCCGAGGCCAAGAAGGCCCTGTTCAGATCGCTCGAGCCGCGGATGAAGCCCGAGGCAGTGCTCGCCACCAACACCTCGAGCATCCGCCTCGAGGATCTGCAGGACGCGCTCGACAGGCCGGCGCGGCTGATCGGACTGCATTTCTTCAACCCGGTGGCGATGATGCCGCTGGTCGAGATCATCCATACGCCGGACACGCCGCAGGCGGAGATCGACAAGGGCATCGCATTCGCCCGCAAGATCGACAAGCTGCCCCTGCCCTGCCTGAGCTCGCCGGGCTTTGTCGTCAACCGCGTGCTGATGCCCTACATGATGGAGGCACTGCTGGCGGGCGAGGATGGCGTTCCCCTGTCCCTGATCGACGACGCTGCCAAGCGTTTCGGCATGCCGATGGGCCCGGTCGAGCTGGCCGACACCGTCGGCCTGGACGTGGCGCTGCACGTCGCAAAGATCCTCGGCGCGGCCTACGGTATTCCGGTCCCCGACCGGCTCATCGAGATGGTTGAGAAGAAGCGTCTCGGCAGGAAGACCGGGCGCGGCTTCTATGACTGGAAGGACGGCAAGGCCGTCAAGCCGGCGGTCAAGGATACGAAGCCGCCGCAGGACCTGGGCGACCGTCTCGTGTTGCCCATGGTCAACGAGGCGGTTGCCGTCTGGCGGGATCGGGTCGTGGGCGACCTCGACCTGCTCGATGCCGGGATCATCTTCGGCACGGGATTTGCGCCGTTCCGGGGCGGGCCGATCAACTTCGCGCGGGCCCGCGGCGTGGCCGACGTCGTGGATGCGCTGAAGCGCCTCGAGGACCGCTACGGCGAGCGTTTCGCGCCGGATCCGGGCTGGAAAGATATCGCTTCCTGAAGCTCCCGGCCAGGGGCTCGCGGGCGTCACAGCGGCGCCGGCACGGTGTGATATTCTTCGCGACGGCGGCCCATATGCTGCGCCGTCCTGAGCCTATTCCGGCTGAGCCCAGCACGAATGCCTGGAGCAAGGATTCTCCGCAATGCCCGGTAAGTCCCTCGATGTCGCACAGCTCAAGGCGCTCTCGCCTCTCGATGGCCTGAAGGCGGAAAACCTGCGCGCGCTGGCGGAGAAGACCGTCGTGCAGGTGCTGCCGGGCGGACGGTTCCTGTTCCGCAAGGGCGATACCGACCGGCGCGCCTATTACGTGCTCTCCGGCGAGGTGGAGTTGCGCGACGGCGATCGCATCCTGTCCGTTGTTGAAGGCGGCAGCGCGGAGTCACGCAGGCCGCTCTCCTCCGGGCAGCCGCGCAGGGTCAGCGCCCGCGCCCGCAGCCGGGTGGAGTTCATCACCATCGATGCCGACCTGCTGGACGTTATGCTGACCTGGGACCAGACGGGCTCCTACGAGGTCGGCGAGCTGCAACAGGATGGTGTCTCCGAGAGTGACGACTGGATGACCACGCTGCTGCAGACCAAGGCTTTTCACCGTATTCCCGCGGCGAACATCCAGGCCATTTTCCTCCGCATGCAACAGGTCAATCTCAAGGCCGGCGAGGTCGTCATCAAGCAGGGTGACGAGGGCGATTTTTTTTACGTGATCACCGCCGGCCACTGCGTGGTCACTCGCGAGACCCCGCTCAACAGGGACGGCATCAAGCTCGCGGAGCTCGGCCCCGGCGATACCTTCGGCGAGGAAGCGCTGATCTCGAAGGCCAAGCGTAACGCCACCGTGACGATGACCACGGACGGCACGCTCATGCGGCTCGGCCAGGAAGACTTCAACACGCTGATGAATGAGCCCTTGCTGCAATGGACGGATTTCGACGAGGCGTGCAAGCGGGTGCGCGAGGGCGCCAGGTGGCTGGATGTCCGCCTGCCCTCGGAGTTCCAGAGTCATCACCAGGAGGGCGCGATCAACATCCCCCTGTATTTCATCCGGCTGAAGCTCAACATGCTGGACCGGAATACGCGCTACGTGGTGTGTTGCGACACGGGCCGGCGCAGCAGCGCGGCGGCCTTCATTCTCAGTGAGCGGGGGTTCGACGCCTGCGTCCTGCGCGGCGGGTTGACGATGGCGGAGCTGCAGATCGAGAACGAGCGTCGCAAGCCGTCGGGCGCTCGCAACTGACGCGACCGGTAATTGCGGCGCTGGCGGACGTGGCCGCGAGCCCCCGCCACCTGGCAGCTCTACATCGTGTGCGTCGGTTTGTCGCCGCCGAGCGCGCCCGCGAGATAGGTCTCGATGCGCCGCTGCGTGCTGCCGCGATCCTGCTCGCTGAACTGCACGCCGATGCCGGTCGTGCGTTTCCCTTGCGCGGCCTTCGGGGTCACCCAGATCACTTTCCCCGCCACGGGGATCTTCTCGTCTTCGCCCATCAGGTTGAGCAGCATGAAGACCTCGTCCCCGAGGCGATAGCTGCTGTTGGTGGGAACAAACAGGCCGCCGTTCTTCACATAGGGCATGTACGCCAGGTACAGGGCGCTCTTGTCCTTGATGGTCAGCGTCAGCAGTCCGGGTTTATTGATCGTCATCGGTCGCCCAACATTCCCTGCGCCGCATCCCCAGTGACAGACGCCAGGCCATCGGCCCATGGCGCAAGCAGGCCTTCGAGTACCATCTGCGTATTGAAGACTCCGTCGCTGCGCATCATCGCGGCCCTGAGTTCGTCCTTGTATCTGAACAGGCGTTGCAAGGGTATTCCCTCGAGCGCCGTTTGCAAAGCCCGTTGCCGTGCAACCGTCATCGCGGGCGGCGCCCCCGCCGCCTTGAGGCGGACGAGCTCGGCACTCCAGACATCCAGCCACCGCAGCGTCATCGGCAGCGGACGGCGCGCCCACTCCGCGGCCACCTCAAGCGGCTCCCGGCGCTGTGCAGCGATGCCCAGCAGGTCGTCGGTGAAGTGCTCGTCGAGTTCCCGGAAGCCTTCCTCCGCCAGCAGCAGCGCCATCAGCGGCGCGTCGCCGGCCAGGGCGAGCAGGCGGCGCCAATCGCCGCCGCCCGCGCGCGCCTCGAGCCACGGAATGGCTTCCTCGGGCGGGGGCGGCGCGATCCTGATGCGCTGGCAGCGGCTTGCAATCGTCGCCGGCAGCGTGTCCAGCCGGCTGCGCACCAGCAGCAGGAGTGTGCGCGGTGCGGGTTCCTCGAGCGTCTTCAGCAGCGCGTTCGCGGAATGTGGATTCAGCTGCTCGGCGGGCCACACCACGGCCACCTTCCAGCCGCCGGAGTAACTCGTCATTGCCAGCCGCGCGCAGGTGTCGCGGATCTGCTGAATGCCGATTTGTTTTTTCTGCTTGCCCTCGTCGTCGATTTCCAGCGTGACCCAGGTGAGGTCGGGATGCTGGAGCGGAATCGGTGGATCCTCGGCGGGCCACGGCGCTTCAAGGACGCGCGCCGCCATGCGGAATGCCAGGTGGAGCTTGCCGAGGCCCTGCGGGCCCTCGATCAGGTAGGCGTGGCTGAGGCGGTTCGCGGCGAGCCCGGCCTCGAACTCCTCCCATGCCGAAGCATGCCATGGAAAATCAAGCTTTGCCATTATGTTGCAAGTATCTGTTAATGTGACTTCGAAGATCGCCCTGCACCTGTTCCAGGGGCCTTGCGGCATCGATGATCCTGAATCGACCGGGTTCCGCGGCCGCGCGGGCGAGGTACCCCGCCCGGACGCGCTGGAAAAACGCCAGGCGCTCCTGCTCGAAGCGGTCGGCGGCGCCCCGTGCGCCGGCCCGCGCCAGTCCGACGGCCGGATCGGCGTCGAGCAGCAGGGTCAGGTCCGGGCGCAATGTCCCCTGCACCTGTGCTTCGAGCCAGCGAATCGGGGCATCCCCGAGGCCGCGGGCGGCGCCCTGGTACGCATAGCTGGCGTCCGTGAAGCGGTCGCACAACACCCACCGGCCGGCCTCCAGGGCGGGCCGGATGCGCCCCTCGATGTGCAGCGAGCGGGCCGCGAAGATCAGCAGCAGTTCCGCGATCGGCGGGATCTCCTCGCCCGATGGCGAGACGATAATGTCCCGCACGCGCTCCGCGAGCGGCGTGCCGCCGGGCTCACGCGTCTGCTGCACTTCAAGGCCCGCGCTCTCGAGCAGTCCGGCGACGAAGGCCAGGTTGGTGCTCTTGCCGACGCCCTCACCGCCCTCCAGGGTGATGAAGCGTCCGCGCGCGCCGTCGCTGCCTGCCGTCACTGGTTTCTCCTTCGTTCCCGCAGCGTCGCAAGATAGCGCTGAACCGCCCGGTTGTGTTGCTCGAGCGTCTCCGAAAAATAGTGGCTGCCGTCGGGCCGGCCCGTGGCCACGAAATAGAGCGTCCGGCCCTCGAGCGGCTGGACCGCCGCCGCGAGCGAATCGCGCCCCGGGAGCGCGATCGGCGTCGGCGGCAGGCCGCCCCGCGTGTAGGTGTTGTAGGGCGTATCGGTCTGCAGGTGGACGCGCCGCAGCCGGCCCTCGAACTCCGGGCCGAGGCCGTAGATCACGGTCGGGTCCGTCTGCAGCCGCATGCCGCGCTCGAGGCGGCGCGAGAATACGCCGGCAATCTGCGGGCGCTCCTCGGCCAGGCCGGTTTCCTTTTCGATGATCGAAGCGAGGATCAGCGCCTCGTAGGGCGTGTTCAGCGGCAGGTCATCGCGGCGCGTGGCCCAGGCGTTGTCCAGCGCGCGCTGCATGGCGTCATGGGCGATCCGCAGCAACTCGAGGTCGCTCGTACCCCGCGGGAAGCGGTAAGTCTCGGGCAGGAACCAGCCCTCCGGATAGTCGCCGTCGCGGCCGAGGCGCGCCATGATCGCCTCGTCCGGCACGTCCTCCAGGGTCGTGCGCAACGCCGGATGTGCAACGAGCGCGGCCCGCATCTGGCGAAAGGTCCAGCCTTCCACCACCGTCAGGGAGTGCAGGATCACCTCTCCGCTGACGAGTCGGTCCATGACTTCGCGCGGCGTGCTCCGGGCCGGGATGCGATATTCTCCGGCGCGAACCTTTCCCGCCAGTCCGGATCCGCGTCCGTACCACTCGAAGAGCCTGGCGTGCCGCACCACCCCCGCCTCCTCCAGCCGCGTGGCGATGCGCGCCAGCGACATGCCCTGCGGGACCTCGAAGACCACGGCCTCGGGTGCGGGGCCGGGCGCGTCCAGTTGCTGCCAGGCCCACCAGCCGGCCGCCCCTGCCGCGAGGCCGGCGAGCAGCAGCAGGACCAGGAAGATGCCGGCTACGCGAGCCATGCGACCCCCGCAGCGGCCAGCGGCTGGCGCAGCCTCGCGACGGCCCAGCCCGCATCGAGCGCGCGCCCGGCGATGGACTTCACGGGGCGCACGCCGACCACCGCGTTGCACAGGAACATCTCTTGGATCTCATCGAGCGCATCATAACGGAGCGGCTCCTGCCCGCCCGGCACACCCAGCGCCGCAAGCGTCTCGAGCACCAGCCCGCGCATCACGCCGGCCACGCCGCAGGCCGCGAGCGGCGGCGTCAGCACGCGGCCCGCACGGACGAAGAACAGGTTGTGGCGGGTGGCCTCGACCACGTGGCCGCCCGCATCCAGCATCAGACCCTCGTCCCAGCCCGCCGCGGCGACTTCGTCCGCGGCCAGCACCTGCTCCAGCCTGCCGAGGTGCTTCAGCCCGCCGAGTGCTGCGCTGTGCCCCAGCCGCGTGCCGCAAATGCCCACCGACAGGGCGGGCGGGCCCGGCGGCGGGAGCGGATGCAGCGCGACGATGCGCCGGCCCTTGGCGTCGCGGGGGGGCGCATAGCCACGGCCGCCGTCGCCGCGCGTCAGCACGAGCCGGACGATGGCGTCCGCCGGAGCCCCGGCGACGACCCGTGCGACATCGGCCTCGAGCAGGGCGTCCCCCGGGTACGGCAACGCGAGGCGCGCGCAGCCGGCCCGCAGGCGCGCCAGGTGGCGTGGCAACAGGTGCACGCGGCCGGCATGCAGACGCATGGTTTCGAACAGTCCATCCCCGTAGTTCAGCCCGCGATCCCGCGCGCTGACCGTGTCGGCCTCACGGCCGTCGACCAGCATCATTGCAGCGGCTCCAGCGCGAGCAGCAGGCCCTTCGCCTTGGCGCGCGTCTCCGCCAGCTCCGCCTCGGGCACGGAGTCGAACACGATGCCCGCCCCCGCCCGGAAACGGACCTCGCCGGGCGACATCTCCATGGTCCTGATGAGAATGTTCAGATCGAGCGCGCCGTCTGCCGCGAGCCAGCCCATGGAGCCGGTGTACGCACTGCGCGGGCCGGCCTCGAGCTCGTGGATGATCTGCATGCAGCGCACTTTCGGGCAGCCGGTGATCGTGCCGCCGGGAAAGACCGCCCGGATCGCCTCCCCCGGCCCCACGCCTTCGGCCAGTTCGCCGCGCACATTGGACACGATGTGGTGCACGTGCGCGTAGCTTTCCAGGACCATCATCTCGTTGACCTCGACGCTGCCCGGCCGGCAGATCCGCCCGAGGTCATTGCGCTCCAGGTCGATCAGCATGACGTGCTCGGCGCGCTCTTTCGGGTGCGCGATCAGTTCCTGCTCGAGCGCCACATCGGCGGCGGCGTCTGCGCCGCGCGGTCGAGTGCCCGCGATTGGGCGGGTCTCGACCCGGCCGTCGCGCACGCTCAGCAGGCGCTCCGGTGAGGAACTCAGGATGGCGTGCTTGCCCCAGCGCGCCAGGCCCGCGAAGGGCCCGGGGTTGCTCTGCCGCAGGCGCGCATAGAGCGCCGCCGGGTCCGATCCCGGCGCCACGCGGGCGCGCCATTCCCGCGACAGGTTGGCCTGGAAGATGTCCCCGGCGATGATGTATTCGCGGGCCTGGCGCACCGCGTCGAGAAATCCCTCTGGCGCCTCCTCCACTGCCGGGCCGTCGATTCCCGGCCAGCTCGGCGGCGGCAGCTGCATCGCGGCGGCGATATCCTTCCTCATGGCCCGCAGCATTGCGGCATCACGAGCCATCGCCGTGCAGCGCCCGCTCGCGCGATCGCGCAGCACGGCGGCATTGATGCGCGCTGCGAAGGCAATCGGCATGCCGCGCGGGGGCGCGAGGCGCAGCACGGGCTCCACCTGGCCGGCGAGCTCGTAGCCGAGGTACAGGAACCATCCGCCGTGCGCGAGTGGCCACGCGTCGCCGGGCGCCACCCGCTCGGAACGCCACCAGCGGTCCAGCGCCTGCAGGAAATCATTCCCGCCGTCGGCGCCCGGGCCGCTGAGCCGCCCGCCGGAGTCCAGCACGAGCGCCTCGCCCGGCCACCCGAGCAAGAGGTCGCAGCGGCCCTGCGCCGTGCCCGCCGCGGCGCTCTCGAGCAGGAACGGGTAGCGTTCTGGCGCCAGGCGGTGCAAAGCGAGCAAATCGCCGGGATCGGGCACGTCGCCGACGATCGGCGCGGTGGAATCTTGCGAGCGGGCAGCCATCGGCAGGCCTGGAGGACGGGGGCGCGCGCCCTGCGTCAGTCCAGCGCCCGGAACAACAGGCTGCCGTTGGTGCCGCCGAAGCCGAAAGAGTTGGAGAGCGCGATGCGCACCCGCGCAGGGCGGGCCTCGTTCGGCACGTAGTCGAGGTCGCACTCGGGGTCCGGCGTATCGTAGTTGATGGTCGGCGGCAGCACGCCGTCGCGCATCGCGAGCAGGCAGAACACCGCCTCCACGCCGCCGGCGGCGCCGAGCAGGTGCCCGGTCATCGACTTGGTGGAGCTCACTGCCAGCTGGCCCGCGTGCGCCCCGAAGGCGCGCTTGATGGCAAGCGTCTCGGCCTTGTCGCCCAGCGGCGTCGAGGTGCCGTGGGCATTGACGTAGTCGACCTCCTCGGGGTTCACGCCGGCGTCGCGCAGGGCATTGGCCATGCACTGCCGGGCGCCCTCGCCGTCTTCCGGGGGCGCGGTGATGTGGTGCGCGTCGGCGCTCATGCCGAAGCCCGCCATCTCGCCGTAGATCGTCGCGCCGCGCGCTCGCGCGTGCTCGTATTCTTCGAGCACGAGGCAGCCCGCGCCGTCGCCGAGCACGAAGCCATCCCGGTCGCGATCCCAGGGGCGGCTGGCGCGCTGCGGCTCGTCATTACGCGTGGACAGCGCCCGCGCCGAGCAGAACCCGCCGAGACCCAGCGCCGTGGTGGCCATCTCCGCGCCGCCCGCGACCATCACGTCTGCGTCGCCGTACTGGATGCAGCGTGCGGCGATGCCGATGCTATGGGTGGCCGTGGTGCAGGCCGTCACCAGCGACAGGTTCGGCCCGGTCATCCCGTGGCTGATGGACACATGACCGGAGATCATGTTGATGATGCTGCCAGGGATGAAGAACGGCGAGATCTTGCGCGGCGATTCCTCCGCCTCCATGTAGGCACGGAAGTTGCGCTCGATGGTCTCGATGCCGCCGATCCCGGCGCCGACCGCGACTCCGATCCGGTGGGCGTTGGCGGGCGTGACCTCGATGCCGGAGTCATCGATCGCCTGCCGCGAAGCCGCCACGCCGTAGTGCATGAAGGTGTCCATCTTGCGGGCGTCTTTCGGTGCGAGGTAGTCGTCCACCTCGAACCCCGTGACCCCGCCGCCGAAACGCGTCGTGAAGCGACTGACGTCGAAGCGCGTGATCGGCCCGATGCCGCCGCGCCCCGCCACGATGTTGCCCCACGCGGTATCGATCGTGCTGCCGACCGGCGACACGATCCCCAGACCGGTGACGACTACGCGGCGCCTGGTCAAGCGTAAACCTCCGGCTGGACTGCCTGGCGGCTGAATAAATGGCACCCTCGGAACGGGTGCCCGGGCGGCCGACTCAGTTCGAGCGGGCCTTGATGTAGTCGATCGCCTGCTGCACGGTCGTGATCTTCTCGGCTTCCTCGTCCGGAATCTCGCACTCGAAGGCCTCTTCCAGCGCCATCACGAGTTCGACGGTATCCAGCGAGTCTGCGCCCAGGTCATCCACGAACGAGGCGTCGTTGGTGACTTCTTCTTCTTTGACGCCAAGCTGTTCGGCGACAATGTTCTTTACCTGTTCCTCGATGCTGCTCATCTCGTCATAGTCCTCGTTGCTGGCGGCGGGATCATCCCGGCCCCCATGACCCGGACTGCACCGCGCGCCGTATTGTATTGGAATGTCACAGGGGGTTCTACACGGGACCGGTTCCGCCCTCAGCCCATGTACATGCCCCCGTTCACATTGATGACCTCGCCGGTGATATATCCGGCCCCTGGCGAACAGAGGAACAGCACGGTCGCGGCAATATCGTCCGCGGCGCCGAGGCGCTCGAGCGGGATCTGCTTTTCCAGCGCGCCGCGCTGCTCTGCCGAAAGCCCGGCCGTCATGTCGGTCTCGATGAAGCCGGGCGCCACGGCGTTGACCGTGATGCCCCGCGAGCCGACCTCGCGCGCCAGCGCGCGGGTGAAGCCCACCAGCCCGGCCTTCGCGGCGCAATAATTGGCCTGGCCCGGGTTGCCCATCAGCCCGACCACGGAGCCGATGTTGATGATCCGGCCGCGGCGGGCCTTCATCATGCCGCGCAGGCAGGCGCGGCTGGTGCGGTACAGCGACGTCAGGTCGGTATCCAGCACCTGCTGCCAGTCCTCGATCTTCATGCGCAGCAACAGCCCGTCGCGGGTGATTCCGGCGTTGTTCACCAGCACGGTCACCGCACCCTCCCGCGCGGCGATCTCGGCGCACGCGGCCTCGACCCCGGCGTCGCTGGCAACATCGAGCACGATGCCGCGCCCGCTGATCCCGGCCGCCGCGAATGCCGTGCCGATGGCCTCCGCGCCGGCCGCCGAGGTGGCGGTGCCGATCACGGTGGCGCCGGCCCCGCCCAAGGCGAGAGCGATGGCGCGCCCTATGCCGCGCGATGCGCCGGTGACCAGCGCGATGTCGTTGTGCAGTTCAGCCATGCTCCGTCCCCTTCACTGCCGCCAGCGCGGCTTCCAGCGTATCAGGATCATCCGCCGGCAGGGCTGCCAGGCTGCGGTCGATGCGTCGCGCCAGCCCGCAGAGCACCCTGCCCGGCCCCGCCTCGACCAGCGTATCTATGCCGGCGGCCCGCATGCCGAGCACGCACTCCACCCAGCGCACGGGGCGCCTGACCTGGTCGGCGAGCGCGGCACGGATCGCGGCGACGTCCTGCCGCGGCCGGGCATCCACGTTGTGGTACACGGGAATCTCCGGCGGGCTCAGCGCGACCTCGGCGAGCGCGGCGGCGAGCTGTTCGCCGACCGGGTCCATGAGGCGGCAGTGGGACGGGACGCTGACCGGCAGCGCTATGGCGCGCTTCGCGCCGGCCGCCTTCAGCCGCTCGATCGCCCGCGCCACCGCGGCGGCGTCACCCGCGATCACGACCTGTCCCGGCGCGTTGAAATTCACCGCTTCGACGACGCCGCCTGCCGCCTCGGCCGCGGCGCAGGCCGCGCTTACCGCGTCGTCATCGAGCCCGAGGATCGCGGCCATGGCGCCCTCCCCGGTCGGCACCGCCTGCTGCATCCACGTTCCGCGCAGGCGAACGATGCGCAAGGCGGCGGCATAGTCCAGCGTGCCTGCGCACACCAGCGCCGTGTACTCGCCGAGGCTGTGGCCCGCCATGGCGGCGGGACGGGGCCCGCCCCGAGCCCGCCAGGCGCGCCAGACGGCCACGCCGGCGGCGAGCATGGCCGGCTGGGTGTGCTCGGTGCGGTTCAGTAATTCGGCGGGGCCGTCGCGCACGAGGTCGGCGAGCGCGAAACCGAGGGCCTCGTCGGCCTCCTCGAAGGTGGCCGCGGCGGCAGGTTCCTCGGCGAGCAGCCGCGCCAGCATGCCGACGGACTGCGATCCTTGCCCCGGGAATACCAAGCCAATCGCCATCTCTGCAACTCCTGCCGCGCGGGACGGTCATTATAGTCAGACTCATGCACCCGGGCGCCTGCATGGCAGGCGGGGCCACACAGGCGTTCTGATATCATGTCCTGCGATACAAACTCCGCGGCGGGAAGCGAATCCCGGGCACTTGTCATTCGAGGCTCAAAGATGTCGTCCAACAGCATATTCTCCGGCGTGCGGGCGGGGCCAGCGGGCCTTCGCCAGGCAGGTTTCACCCTGATCGAGATCATGGTGGTCGTGGTCATTCTCGGCATCCTCGCCGCGATCGTTGCGCCGAACGTCATCAGCCGCATAGACGACGCGGCCATCAACCGTGCCAAGCAGGATATCCGCGGCATCGAGAGCGCCCTGAAGCTCTATTACATGGACAACTCGAGGTATCCCAGCACCGACCAGGGGCTGGAGGCGCTCACGACACGCCCGAACGACCCGACGGTAAGGAACTGGCGCGGTCCTTATCTCGACAAGCTCCCCAGGGATCCGTGGAACAACACCTACCGTTATCTCTATCCCGGCCGCCACGGGGAGTTCGATGTCTTCACCTACGGGGCCGACGGCCAGCCGAGCGGCGAAGGCATCAATGCTGAAATCGGCAACTGGTCTGTCTACTGAGCGGCGCCGGATCGCGCCCCGGCGCGCGGCTGGTTTCTCTCTCATAGAGCTGCTCGTCGTGATCGTGATTCTCGCGATCATGGTGGGGATGGTTGTCATTTCGATGGGCACGCTGCGCTCGCAGGACACGACCGAGACGGAGGCGCGCCGCCTGACCGCGCTGCTGGACCTCATCGCCGAAGAAGCGCTCATCCAGGGCCGCGACTACGGCGTGGAGTTTTTCGCCGACGGCTACCGCTTTCTCTCCTGGGATCCGGATACCCGGCTCTGGTCCGTGGTGGACGACGAGGCGCTGCTGCGCCGGCGCGAACTGCCGCCCGAGCTGAGAGTCGTCCTGGCCGTCGATGGTCGCGAGGTCGTGGTCAACGACGAGGCTCGCGGACGCAACCGCCGCCAGGACGAGATCGTGCCGCAGGTGGCGGTCTTCTCGAGCGGCGAACTCACGCCCTTCGAGCTGTTCCTGGTGACCGACTTCGTCGCGGATGCCTGGGTGCTGCGCGGCCGGATGCGCGGCGATCTCGAACTCATCGCGCCGGAGTCGCGGCAATGAGGCTGCGCCGCGCCGACGGTTTCACCTTGCTGGAGGTCATGGTCGCGCTGGCGGTCGTGTCCATCGGCCTGATCGCGGTGTTCAACGGCATCATCCAGATGGCGCACTCGACGTCGATGATCCGCGAGCGCGCGCTGGCGGACTGGATCGCCATGAACACCATCAGCGAGATCAGGATTTCCGGGGATTTTCCCGACGTTGGCCGGTTCGATGGCAGCACCGAGTTCGCGGGCCGGGAATGGCGCTGGGAGGCGCGCATCTCGGAAACGGGCGTGACCGACCTGCGCCGCATTGACATGGCCGTGGCCTACGAGGACGTGCCGGACGACGTGATCACCATCATGACCGGCTTCGTCACGCGCGGCTTCGACGGCCGCGCGACGCGGATCGACTGGTGGGGCGCGGGTGGGCCGCCGGCCGATGGTGAGGGCGGCGAGGCCGAGCCGCCGCCTGACGAGGCCGAGGAGCCGCAGCGCCGGCCGGGTCGGCTCAGGAGGGACCAGCGGGCAGGCGAAGAGGACGACGAGGAGTGATCCGCGCGCGTGGCTTCACCCTGCTCGAGTTGCTGATCGCCATGGCGATCTTTGCGGTCGTCGGGGTCATGGCCTATGGCGGCTTGCAGGCCGTGCTGGCCCAGCAGGTGATTGCGCGGGACAACGCCGATCGCTTCAGGGAGATCCAGTTCGCGGTCCAGCAGCTCAGCCGCGACCTCTACCAGCTCAATCCCCGCCCGGTGCGCGAGGAACTCGGCGACGGCACCCGCAGCGCGGTCCTGGCCGATGCGCGCAACCGCTACCCGCTCGAGTTCACCCGCGGCGGTTGGAGCAATCCCCTGGCCCAGCCGCGGGCCGCGGTGCAGCGGGTCGCTTACCAGCTCGAAGCTGACCGGCTCATGCGCCTGCACTGGTTCGTGCCGGATCACACCATTGCGGAGCAACCGATCGAGCGCGAGATTCTCAGCGGCGTGCGCGAGTTTCGGCTGCGCTTCTTCAGCGCGGGCGGCTGGAGCGACGACTGGCCACCGGGCCTCAGCGAGCAGGATCCCGCGCTCTTGCCCACGGCGCTCGAGTTCGTCATAGAACTCGAGGACTGGGGGGAGATTCGTCGCCTGATCGAGGTCGGGTACTGACATGCGGGACTCGCGGCGGCAACGCGGCGCGGCGCTGATCACGGCGATTCTCGTCGTGGCGCTCGCGACGGCGATCGCCGCCTCGCTGTCGTGGGACATGTTCATCGACCAGCGGCGCGCCTTCGGGCGCATCACGGTCGACCAGGGCCTGATGTACAGCCTCGGGGCCGAAGCCTGGGCGAAGAAGATCCTGCGGGACGATGCGCAGGACAACCAGGTGGACCACCCGGGTGAGGGCTGGGCGACGCAGATCACGCCTCTGCCCATCGAGGGCGGCCAGATCCAGGGCCGAATCGAAGACCTGAACGGGCGCTTCAACCTCAATAACCTGATCGACGCGGCCGGGGCCACCGATCCGGTCGCGGTGGAAGGCTTCCAGCGATTACTCGCCGCGCTCGAGCTTGACACCCGGCTGGCGAGCCGGCTCGCGGACTGGATCGACCGCGACCTCGAGCCCAACTTCCCCGACGGCGCCGAGGATTCCGAGTACCTCTCGCGCAGGCCGCCGTTCCGCACCGCGAATCGCCCCATCACCAGCGTCTCGGAGGTCATGCTCGTCTACCCGGAACTCGGGCCGTCCGGCTATGCGAGGCTGCGCCCGTACATCACCGCGTTACCGCGCGGCACGCGCATCAACATCAACACCGCGCGGCCGGAGGTGCTGCTGACGGCCGCCGAGGAGCTCGGGTACCGCGAGGCCGAGAGGATCGTGATGGACCGGCCGGATGCCGGCTGGGAATCGCTCGAACAGCTGGGCGACATCGTCCCCGCCGAAGCCCGCGGCGCGCTCGGCACCACGAGCAACTGGTTCCGCCTGTCGGTCCGGGTTGATATTGGCACTCAGCGATTCACCATGTACAGTCTCCTCCACCGCGATGCGGCAGGCTCTGTCTCCACCGTGATCCGCAGCTTCGCAGACGAGTAACCCCCCGAGATCCATGGCTGAAACTCTTGTCCTGAGACTCGACCCTGCCGATGTCGGCGCAGGGACCTGGATCGTGGCCGACGAGCACGGCCGCCGCATCGGCGTGCCCGGCGCCGGCCCGATCGGAATGGCCGTGCCAGCCGCCGCCGGCCGTCGCGTGGTGGTGCTCGCCCCTGCGGTCGACGTCCTGCTGACCAGCGTCACACTGCCCGTGCGCGGCGCGGCGAAAATTCTTCGCGCGCTCCCGTTTGCGCTCGAGGAGCAGATTGCCGAGGACATCGAGGAGCTGCATTTCGCGGCGGGACGCGCGCTGGCCGATGGCAGCATCGCGGCGGCTGCGGTCGACCGTGAGCAACTCGAGGGCTGGATGGAGATCCTTGCCGAGGCCGGCCTCGAGCCCCAGGTGATCTGCTCGGAGGCCGAGGGCGCGCCTGCGGCGCCGAACCATCTCAACTGGCTGCTGGATACCGGTCGCTGCATCGGGCGCAGTGGTGACGGCCTGCCCGTCGCTATCGAGATCGAAAGCATCGAGGAGGCGCTGCGCTATGGGCCCGGGTTCCCGGGCGAGGCAGACCAGCCGAAGCACCTCTCCGTCTATCTCAACGCCAGCGCCCGGGAAAAGTACGGCGAGCAGCTCGAGGCGGTGCGGCCGGGGCTGGCGAGCCTCGAGGTCCGCCTGCTGCCCGACGGCGTCTTGCCGCATCTCGCGGTCGGGGTGATCGCGCGCGAGCCGATCAATCTCCTCCAGGGGCAGTTCGCGCGGCGCACCCAGCTCGATCGCCTGTGGAAGCCGTGGCGCACGGCGGCCGCCCTGCTGGCTGCCCTGGTCGTGGTGCTCATGGGACAGGAAGGCTTGCGGCTGATGCAACTCAAGCAGGAAGAGGCGCGTCTCGACGAAGCCATCGCAGCGACCTTCCAGCAGGCCATGCCGGGCGCTCGCATGGAAGATCCCCGCTTCCAGGTCGAGCGCCGGCTCGCGATCCTGCATGGGAGCGGCCATGCGGCGAACGAGGGTTTCCTGCGGGCCCTGGAAACGCTGGGCGGTGCGCTCTCCCAGGCGCCGGGCATCAGGCTCGAGGCCATCAGCTATCGCACCGGCGTTCTCGACCTGCGGGTCCAGGCTCCGAGCGTCGATTCGCTCGAGCAGGTGCGGCAGTTCGTCGCCCGCGACGGCCGATTCACCGCCACCATCCAGCAGGCCAACCAGCGCGCCGACGGCGTCGAGGGCAGGATCCAGCTGACGGGGGGCGGCGCATGAAGCACTGGTTCTTCGGTCTCGAGCCGCGCGAGCGCCTGTTCGTCTCCATCGGCGGCGTGGTGCTGGCGGTCTTCCTGTTCTGGGGTTTGTTGCTCAGCCCGCTGTACGGCGCCTCCGCCGCCACGGCGAACCGCGTCGAGACGAAGCGCAGCACGCTCAGTTTTCTGCGCGGCGCGGCGGCGGAACTCGCCGGCGCGACGCAAGTGCCTGCCGCGGGCCCCGACCTCAGCGGCCAGTCGCTGGTCGTCATCGTCGACCGCAGCGCGCGCCAGGCGGGACTCGGTACGGCGCTGGCGCGCAACCAGCCGGTCGGCGAAGACGGCATCCGCGTCCGGCTGGAAAATGCCTCGTTCGACGCCATCACGCGCTGGCTGGCAGCGATCGACGCCAGCTCCGGGCTCGGTATCGAGTCCGCCAGCTTCGACCGCACGCCTGAAGAAGGCCGCGTCAACGCGAGCCTCGTGTTGCGCCAGGGATCGCAATGACCCTGGCCGCCCGTCGCTCAGTGCTCGTCACGGCGGGCGTCATCGCCCTGCTCATCGGCCTCATGGCGACGTTCCCGGCGCGCCTCGCACTGTCCTGGTTTGCCCCGCCCGAGGTGCGCGCGTGGGGTGTCGACGGCACCGTCTGGCGCGGGCGCGCAACGGAGCTCGCGCTGCATGAGCACGGCCTGGGGGCGCTCTCATGGCATGCACGGCCGTTGCGGATGCTCCTGCTGCAACCTGCGTGGGATTTCGAGCTGCGCAGGCAGGACGGCTATGCGCGGGGCCGGCTGGGGCTCTCGCTGTTCGGCAACCGGCAGAAGATCACCGATCTTGACGCCTCGCTTTCGCTGGACACCCTGCCGCCGGCGGTCGTGCCCATCGGCGTCGCCGGACAGGTCCGGGTTGCGCTGCAGCGTCTCGAGATCGTGCAGGGCTGGCCGGTGGCCATCACAGGGCGCGCGGCCGTCGCGAACCTCGACTTGCCGGGCGTCATCCTGACCCTCGGGCCATTCGAGTTCCTGTTCCCCGACCAGGCGGGCCTGCCCGTGGCCGAGATCCGTTCTCTCGGTGGGCCGCTCGAGGTGGACGGGCGGGTGGAGCTCCCCGCCCGGGGTCGGTGGCTGTTCAACGCAGACCTTGGCCCCGGCGAGAACCCGCCGCAGGAACTGGTCGACGGCCTGTTGTTCGTCGGCGAGGACATCGGCGGCGGGCGACGTCGCCTGGTGCTGTCCAGCGAGCCCTGAGCGCCTACCGCGCCGGCGCGTCCCACGCGCGCCAGCCCGCGTGCTGCGGGAAATAGAGCCCCAGCTTGATCGGCCCTTCATGCTGCGCGGCCAGCAAGCGCGCGTAGCGCTCCAGCTGCGGCCTGTACCGTTCCTGCTCGCGGTCGAGAAAGTGCTCGAACTCGCCGCCCTCGTGGCGGCCCGCCTTGTAATCGATGATCCACAGTGTGCCGGAATCGTCCACGAAGCAGCGATCGATCACACCCTCGACCGTGCGCCCGTCCAGGCGCCCGGTGACGCGTCGCTCGCTGGCGCGCTCTGCGTGCGCCGGGTCGAGCAGCCAGCGGCCCCGCGGGTCCGCAAGCGTGCGCTCCAGTATGGCCAGGCAGCGCGCGCTCCCCGCCGCCAGCTCCGTGCCGACCAGCCCCGCCTCGCGCAGAAGCGCCGCCATGATCGGCGCAGCACCCAGCAGCCGGCTGGCCGGCCAGGCGGCCGGGCCCTCCGCAGAAATGACCTGCAGCATGCGGTGCACAGCGACGCCGATGCCCCGCGCTTCCCTGCCGACCCAGTCGAACTCCACGGTCGCGCCCGGCACCGCGGAGTCTTCGACCGCAATCCACCGCGGCGCTTGAGGCAGCTCCGGTGCGCGCCAGCCGGACGCCAGGCGTCGCAGCAGACCGACGGGGCGCTCCTCCGGCGGGATGACGGTCGTTTCGGTGGCCCCGCGGGCGGCCAGGAATGCCTCCTCGAGCGCCGGCCAGAGGCGCGCAAGCGGGGAACCCGCCGACGGGCCCTGGGGTGCGCCGCTGTCGGGATCGTCCGGCGGAACGCCGGCCACGAGATGCAGGCGGCGGCGTGCGCGCGTGGCGGCGACGTACAAGACACGGTCCTTCTCCAGCGCATCGCGGCGGCCGTCCAGCTCGCGCAACGCCATGTGCAATGGATCTTTGTCCTCGCCGAGGCCCTCGACCGGCGCGAGAATCAGGTCCGTGCCATCCTCGCGGACCTGCTCGAGCCAGCGCAGCAGCCGCTTCGATTCTCCCTGGACGGCGCGGTCGAGGCCCGGCAGCACGACGTGATCGAACTCGAGGCCCTTGGCCTTGTGGATGGTCAGCAGCTGCACAGCATCGTCGGCATCCGCGTCGGGCGCGGCATAGAGCTCGCCGAGCAAGCCGGCGAGTGCCGGCGGATCGTCGAGATCGCCATGGCGCGCGCGCCCGTCGAGGAACTCGAGGAAGCGCCGCGCGTCGTCCAGCTCGGACGCGCGCTCGAGCGTCGCCGGACCGCCGAGGCCCAGCCAGGCGCCTTCGACGACCCGGCGCAGCGGCCCCCGGCCACGCTCGGCCACTGCCGGCTGCAGCACCGTCGTCAACCGCGCCACGCGCCGCAGGCCGTCCGCGGTGAGCTGATCGAGCACGGCCGGATCCTGCAGCCGCGACCAGATGTCATCCGCGCGCTTCCCGGCAACGGCCAGCAGGTCGCCGAGTTGCAGGCCGCACCACGGCGCCCGCAACACTGCCAGCCATGCGGTGCGGTCGGCGCGGTGGCACAGCGCGCGGGTCAGCGCCTCGAGGTCGCGGATCGCCGGACCCGCGGCGAGTGGCTCGATGTCGACGGCCTTGAAGCGCACGCCGGCGGATTTCAGCGCGGGCACGATGTGATCCAGATGGCGGCGGCCGCGGACCAGCACTGCGATGCGCGCGCCGGGTTCCTCGTTGCGGATCCGCGTGATCATCGCTGCGACGGCATCGGCCTCCGCAAGGGGCTGTCCACGCGGCACGGCGATGCAGTTGACCGGGGCACCTGCCAGGGGCTCGTGCCAGGCTTGAGAAGCCGCAAATGGCACCGCGCCCAGCGAGAGATCGGCGCGCTCCGGGAAAATCGCCGGGAAGGTGCTCGAGACCCACTCGACCAGCGCGCCCTGGCTGCGGAAGTTCACCGTCAGGCGCAGGCGCTCCAGGGGCAGGCCGCCGATGCCCGTGTCCTGCGCCTTGAGAAAACGCCCCACGTCGGCCTCGCGGAAGCGGTAAATGGACTGCATCGGGTCGCCCACGCAGAACAGCGTCCGGCCGTCGCCGGGCGACCAGCCCGCGGTCAGGCGTTCGAGCAGCTCGACCTGGGCTTGCGACGTATCCTGGAACTCGTCCACCAGCAGGTGACTGATCCTGCAATCCAGCGCCAGCGCGAGGTCGTTGGGCTCAGCGGGCGTGCCCAGGGCGTCGAGCGCGGCGCGCGCCACGCCCACGTAGTCGCTCTCGCCGCGCGCAGCAAAAGCCACGTCCAGCGCGGCCGCGCAGACCGGCAGCAATGCCAGCAGGTGCGCCAGGATGCCCCAGCGCGCATCGTCGTAGGCGGGCTCCGGGAGCGCGCGCACCCGCTGCAGCGCGCCTGGATCCGCCTGCACGGCAAGGGTTTCAAGCAGGGCCTGCATGCGGGCCTTTTCTGGCGACTTGCCGGCGGGAAAGCCGATCTTCTTGTCGAGTTTCTTGCGCCACCCACCGGCCTTGACCAGCAGCAGCTCCGCAAGGGCGCGCCAGCGCAGCAGCTCGGCGCCGTCCGCGGCCGGCAAGCGGCAGCAGCCGGCCAGCGCGGCGAGCGCCTGGTTGTCCGGCGCGCGTGCCGCGGCGCCGGCGCCGAGTGCGGCGATCTCGTCCAGCAACTCGGTGGGCAGACTCTCGCGGGCACGGCGCAGCTCGTCCGCGACAAAATGGGCGAGCGCGGCATCGAGCCGGCTGCGCAGCACTGCGGGATCGATGCCGCGCCGGCTGACGATCTTGCCCAGCCAGTGATCCCGGGCCTTCAGCAGCGCCACCAGCAGCGCCTCGGCCTGGCCGAAGCGGCCGCCGAGATGCGCCAGCAGCGCCGCCGCATGCTCGGCGTAGGCGTCCGGACCACCGGCCGAGAGCAGGATCTCGCGCGCCGTCTCGCGATACACAGGCTCGGGATCGTCGGCGACCACCGGGGCGGCCCCCAGGCGCGAAGACAACGGCAGCTGGCGCGCGAGCCAGGCATTCAGCGCGTCGATGGTCTCGACGCGCAGCCGGCGCGGATTCTCCATCAGTCCCCAGCCGTGCGCATCATCCTGGCGCAATGCGCCGCATGCGAGCTCCCAGGTATGCCGACGGTGGCTCTCCGCGGGCGGTTCCTTGGCGCGGCCGAGCTGCAGCGCCTCCAGGATCCGGTTTCGCATTTCACCCGCCGCCTTGCGGGTGAACGTGATCGCGATGATTTCCTCAGGACGGTCGACGATCGCCAGCAGCCTGAGAAAACGTTGCGTCAGGAGCTCCGTCTTGCCGGAGCCTGCGGGCGCCTGCACGATGAAACTCCTTTCAGGCGCGAGCGCGGCGTCCCTGACAGCCTGGTCTGCGGGGATGCGCTCAGTCATCGCCGAGCGCCCCGGCACGCAGCAGCTCATCGCGCCTGCAAAGCACCGCCAGGTGGCACCAGGGACATGGCGAGCGCGCGCCCGAGACGCGCACCGGCGCCACGCGCGCATCGCCGGCGGCGAACCCGCTGGCGAGCGCGTCAAGCACGCCGCGCCATTCCTCCAGCAGCGCCGGCCACGCCTCCGCGGGCGCGTCGGCGCGCAGATTCAAGGCCTCGCCGAGCGCGTCGCGGCTGCCTGCAAGCCCGTGGAAGCCGACGGAGCCCGGTTTCAACGAGGCATAGGCCAACGCGATCACCTCGTCCGCGAAGGCCAGCGCGTACAGCGGCATTTGCGGCTCCGCAGGCCGCTCGCCGAGCCAGTCGCTCGCGCTGGCCGCGCCGCTCTTGTAATCGATGATTGCCAGCCCGCCAGGGACGCGATCCACGCGATCCAGCTGGCCCCTGATGCGCAGCGGGCCGACGTCGATGCTGACCGGCAGCTCGCGTTGTTCGACCCGGAATGCGGGCCGCGCCAACTCGAAATTCAGCAGTTCACCCATCCGGCGGCCGGCCTCGTCGAGCTCGATCCGCACCAGACCCTCGGGCAGGCCCGCGAGGGCGTCGAGCGCGGCCTGCGCCAGCGCCGACCTGACCCGTGCCGCCCTGGATGGCGCATCGAGCGCCGCCAGCGCGGTGCGGTCGCCAAGTTCTCCCCAGAAGTTCCTGAGCGCCCGGTGCAGCAGGGATCCGCGCGCGCGACCGTCCACGCCGGGCGCGGGCGTCTCGAGCGCCCGCGCGTCGAGCCGATGCAATGCGAACGCGCGGAACGGACATGCGGATTGCGCCGCCAGCAGTCCCGTTCCACCGGCCACCTCGCCGGCGATGGCCGGCCCGGACAGGTCTTCCACCTGCTCCATGCTGCGCTGCTGGAAGCAGCTCGCCGCGATACCCGGCATCATGACCGGCGGTGATTCCGCCGGGGGCAGCCCGGCCAGCACCGGGCTCGGCCGCAGGGGCTCATCCTCGCGACTCTGCGGATAACTGAAGCGGACCTCGGGTGCGGCTCCGGCAAGCCGCGCAACGACGCGTCGGGCGAGCGCAAGCTCCCTGTCGGGACAGGCACGCGGCATGCCACGCTCGCGCTGCAACGCGGCCGGCAGCAAGGGGCATGGCCGCAGGGGCGCCGGCAGGACGCCGTCGTGCATCCCGGTCACCCAGAGGCCGTCGAACTCGAGGCCGGCCGTCTCGAGCAGGCCCAGCACCTGGACGGGCAGATCCGACGTTTCCGGCTGAAAGCGCTGCTGCGCGCCCATGCGCCTTAGCCGCGCAAGCGCATCGGCCACGGGCAAGGCGCCGACGACGGCATCGAGGCGCGAAAACGATTCCAGCAGTCCCGCCCAGGCTTGCATCGTCTGCCAGGTGGCGCTGTCCACCAATACGCCGCCCGGCCAACCGAGCCGCCGCAGCCCACGCGTGAGCGCCGCGGCCCAGGCCGAGGCCCGGCGACGTCGCGGGCCGCCGTGCAGCTCGTCCAGCAGGCCGCGGATACCGCTCTCGAGCTGCGGACAGCGGGGCGCGCCCTCCTGCCCGGCCAGCCAGCCGAGGAGGCGCTCTCGCGCCACCCGATCACCGGCATGCTCCCGCAGCCATGCATCCAGTCGAGCCCGCTGCCCGCCTTCTTCTTCCGCGCCGGCAAGGAATGGCGAGCGCAGCAGGCGGCCGACCTGGGCGAGCTCGAGATCGTCCTGCGCGAGCCCGCCCGCCAGGAAGGCCGCGGCGACCGCCGGGGCCTCGGCGAGGGGCCGGCCCAGTGAAAGGTTCCAGGGTCGCGGCGCGTCCGCCCGCCCGGGCAGGCGACGCTCCGGGGACAGCGCCTCGTCGAGGAGGTCCTCGAGAAATGGCGCCGAGGTATCGAGGTCCGGCACCACGATGCCGAGCCGGGCGGCCGGGTCGGCTGCGAGCCGGGACCGCGCCCAGGCCGCCGCGGCCGCGAACTCCTGCCGGGCATCAGGGAAGCCGCACAGCGTCGCCGCTGCCCCGAGTTGCGGCCCGGCGGCGCGCCGGGCGCGTGGGCCCAGCGCGGCGATGATCGAGCCTTGTACCGGCGCCAGGGTATCGAAGCCGGCAAGGATGAGCGGGGCATGGGGCAGCGCCGCGGCATGTTCCGCCAGGATCCGCGGCAGGTCGGCGGCATCGAGGCAGCCGAGTTGATCCAGCCGCCGTCGGTAGGCCGCGGCGAGGCGCAGGAACGCACGGCCATCCTCGCCGGCACGCGCACCGAGTTCGGTCCAGGACAGTTGCCAGTCATGCGCGAGGCGCCATGCTTCCCGGAATCCCTCTACGGCGCCATCCGGCATGAGCAGCCCGTCGGCCAGCGGGTCGGCGCGCAGCAACTCGCTCCAGACCGCCGCCGCCTGGAAATCATCCAGGCAGGGCCGCGGATCGGACGCCAGGCCGAAATCCCTCAGGTCGCGAAAACGCTCTGTCAGCCAGGCGGACCATGGCAACGCCGCGGGCGTCTGCCAGCTCTGCGCCCCGCGGGCCGCCGCGTGCGAGGCGCTGAGGTGGCGGGCCAGGCGCCGGGTGGCCGTGACCACCGTATCGCCCTGTTCGAGCGCGCTCCCCAGTGCGCCGTGGGCGACCGTTTCAGGCGGGTCTTCCCTCCATGGAATCCCTTTTTTATCAATCAATTATAGACACTTTATGAGATCAGTTCGCGGGTGCGGTACCGGGCCCGCCCGCGTTGTCATCAGCCGGGCAGGGATACCTTGCCTGCAGGGCCTCGAAAAACACGGCGGTCACTGGCAGGCTCGCGCGCTCCGGGTGGGCCTCCAGGTGCGCGGCGACGACCGTCAGGATCTCGCTGATGGGGCGGTCGGCTGGCATGCAGAAACTGAGGAGATCTTCCCGCGAGAGGCTCTGGATCACGCCGAGAACCCTGGCCTGGTCAAGGCCGGCCAGCACGGTCAGCGTCGAGGCCATGCTGACCGCGCCGATCTGCGCCCCGGTGCGTAGGCCCGCCACGATGCCCACGGTGAGTCCGGTGCAGTACATGATGTCGAGGTCGCTGCCATCCGCCCCCTCGAGCACCTCCAGGTAAGCCTTGCAATCGGCCCGCCACTCTCCCGCCGTGGGCTCGTGGGCCCCGCCCGGGCCGGGCAGCGCGAACAGCGCGGCGCACAAGACAGCGAGGCGAGCGCGGGGGCTGGGGTGCACGGGATTCACGAGCCGGAATACTCACACGCCGGCTCGCAGCTGCGCAACCGTCGCGCAGCAGCTCGGGGCCGCACGGGAATTCGCCCGGCCAGGCGAGCTGAACGGTCCGCGGGGGACGTCAGTCGCCTTGCTGGCGCGCGCGCCCCAACTCGCCGGCGAGCCTGCGCACAGACGCGCGCCCCATGAACGACGGCCAGTCGGCATCGAGCTTGCGCGCCCAGTTGGGGAATTCATCGTGCGTGCCCGGCACGTTCACTGGCGTGGTCATCAGCAACCAGTCCTCCGGCTGCACGACCAGCAGGCCGGCCGTGCTGCGTGCAAGGTAGAGCTGGATGGCGTCCGCCAGCGCCTCGCCCAGGTGCGCCGGCGGCGTCGCGCCCGCCGCGACACCTGCCGGCAGCAGGTCCTCAGCGGCGAGCGCCGCGAGGATCGCCTCGCGGTCCAGCGCGCGCTGCGCGCGCGCCTCGGCAGCCATGTCGGGTTCCGGGTACAGCTGCAGCTGCTCGCGCAGGTCGATATCCGATCCCTCCCAGTAGCTCGCGAGGGGCGGCAGGTCATGCGTCGTGACGGTGACCAGAGCCTCGGCAGGGTACTCCGCCGGGCTGCGGAGCCGGTCGCCGACCTTCTCGAAGAACAGCACCCGGTAGCTGTATACGCCGTGCTCGGGCATCGCCGCGCGAATTTCTTCCGGCACAGTGCCGAGGTCCTCCCCGATCACGAGACAGCGGTTGCGCTGGCTTTCCAGGGCCACGATCCCCATCAGGTCGTCGAGCCGGTAATGCACATAGCTGCCCTCCGCCGAGGGTCGCCCGCGCGGCACCCACCAGAGGCGCAGCAGGGCCATGACGTGATCGATGCGCAGCGCCCCGCCCTGGCTCATGTTCGCGCGCAGCAGGCGGATGAACGGCTCGTAGGCGCGCTCCCGCAACTCGTCGGGCAGCATCGGCGGAATGCCCCAGTCCTGGCCCTGCAGCGCGAGCGGGTCGGGTGGCGCGCCTATGGTGGCGCCCTGGGCGTAGAGCGACCGGTCCATCCAGGTCTCGGCGCCGCCGGCGTTGGCCCCGACCGCGAGGTCGAGGTACAGGCCGACGGACATGCCGGACTCGCGGGCGCGCCGCTCCGCGGTCGCAAGCTGCCCGGCGGCGAGCCACTGCAGCCAGCAGTGGAAGCCCACGGTGTCGGTCCCGGCGGCGAGGATGGCCTGCGCCGCCGGACCCGCGGGATCCTGCCAGTTCGCCGGCCACGCGGGCCATCCGCCCGTTACGCCGGCGCCCTGGAAGTACTCGTGGACCGCATAAAATAATCCAAGGTTCTCAAGCTCTTCACCGCGATTCTTGAGAAATTCGTCGAATTCAAATTTGCGTGCCTTGGGCGCCCTCGCGTGGAATTCGGCGAACAGCAGCCTGAGCACCTCGAGCTTGCAGGATGCGACCGCCGCGTAATCGACGAATGACGCCGCGCGGAGCGCCGTAAGCCGCGCCTGGAACTCGGGGGAGCCGACCAGGCGACGCGCCTTGCCGGAGCGCTCGAACTCGGGGACGGCCTCCGGATCGATGTAGAGCACGTTCAGAAAGTTGCGACTGGCCGGGCTGTAAGGCCCGCAGAGCGCCGGATCCGCCGGGAACAGGGCATGCAGGGGGTTCAGGCCGACGACGTCGGCACCGAGCTCTGCGGCGGCAACGGCGAAGCCGGCGAGGTCCGTGAAATCGCCGATCCCCCAGTTGCGTGTGGACCGCAGGGTGTACAGCTGGATGGCGGGTCCCCACAGCCGTCGCCCGGCCTGCAACGCGTCGGGTTCGAAGCACCTCTCGGGGGCCACGATGAGGCGGGCAGTGGCCAGGTGACTCCCGTCGTCTTTTTCCAGGACGAGCCGGTGATAGCCGGCCGGGAGCCGAGGCAATTCCAGGCCAAGCCGCACGTACCAGAGACCGTGGATGCCCCGTTCCGCGAGCACCCGCAACGCGGCCGGTGCCACCTCTCCCATGGGCAAGTCGCCGTTGTCCGCCTCGACCCGCCAGCGGATCCGGGGCAAGAGCGGCGCCAGCACGGTAATCGGCACGATCGCGTCCCGGCGCAGGACGATCACCGGGGGCAGCACCCGGATCCAGTCACGCTCTTCCAGCGCGTCCGCCTCGCGGGCCAGCGCCTCGGGATCCTCGACATCGTGGCCCATGGCCGCCAGCAGGCGCAGCACGGTGTCGTCGGAGACCCGCCGCGTCTGGCCGCGGAAGTCGGTGAAGGTGCGATCGATGCCGCGCAGGCCGCGGACTCGCTCGACTAGGGATGCATCCATGCGCTATGGGCTCAGATTTCGGAAAGTATCTTGCGACGCAGGCGCTGGTATTCCTCTTCGGTGACCAGGCCCTCGTCTCTCAGCTCGTTCAGGGTCCTGAGGCGTGCAGGGATCGTGCGGCGCGCCGGCTCACCCGGCGCGGCCGGGGCGAGGTCCGGCGCTGCAGGGGTCATGCCGGGCGTCGTTCTCCGGGGCGGTGCGGCGTCCTCCCCCGGTGCGCGCGGCACACCGGCCACCGCTTCACGGCCGGCGGGCGAAATGCCCGGCACCGTGGCCAGGCGCGGCGCGACCACGTCATAGTCCGACAGGATGCGCTGCTGCTCCTCGGCCGTCTGCGCGAGGACATCGATGACCGGCGGCTGGTTGATGTCGCCCTGCTTGATGATCCCCCATCGGTCGGCCGCGCGGCCAGGCGCTACCGGCATCGCCATCAGGCTGAATGCGCCGGGAGAAATATTCAGGAGTCTCGAGGCCTGTTCGACATCCGCGCCAGTGACCAGCACCGTGTACGCCCAGTCTGGCCTGGCAGGGCCGCCCAGGAATTCGTTCGGCACGAAGAACTCGATCTCCCTGCCCCGCACCCGGACCCGGCTCGGAAAAAATACTTGTGCCTCAATCTGTTCCTCGACACGCGCCTCGATGTCCGCCATGTCGTCCCGATCGACGCGACCCTTGGCAGCGCGCAGCAGGGATTCCTCGAGGTCCACCAGGTGATTCGCGTACCAGCTGCGCGCCACCTGCGGCCGGGGGGTAAGAATGACGGCTTTCTCCCACGCGCTGTCCCGGTGCACGTTCACCATGCGGCCCGGCATGGTATCGGTCCTCCCCGAGCCTGCGACGCGATCGGTATCGATGTAAATGTCGATGTTGAAGGTGTAGAAACCATTGCGGACGATCTGTTCCAGCGGCTCGGCGCCAAGCGACGTCACGCGCCCGACGGGCGAGCGGATCGGCCGGCCCATGCGCGCCTTGAACCAGGTGCCGTCGCGCGCGGCCCGCGCGGACAGGAACTCGAGGTCGAGGCTGCCGGGCTCGAAGTCGGGATGATTCGGGTAAACCAGGTCGCCCGCTCCGAAATCGTCTCCGCGGGGATCCTCCAGGCGGAAGATTTCACTGGCCGCGGCGGGCCCGGCGAGGGGGGTCAGCAGCAGCGCCAGCAGGCAGGTTGGAGTGATTGCGCGCAGCATCGGATCCATCAAGAAAAAACGGGCAGCCCCGGGGAATCGGGACTGCCCGTTATGCTAGCAGGACTGGTCTAGAAGCTCACCTTCATGAAGGCCTTCAGACGATACTGTTCAAGATCGACCTTGTCCGTCGAGACGTTGCCCATGGGGGTTGCCACCGTGTCTCCGGTCGGGATGAGACGCACGCGCTGACCGCCCTGGTCGACATAGAACTCTGGCTTGTAGTCGCCGAAGAACCAGTCGATCGCAGCGCCGAACTCCACACCGGACAGGAAGTAGTTGAACAACAGGCCGATCCGGTTCTTGGTGTGGTCACCCGTCAGGTACTCGATGTAACCGAAGTCATTGCTCGCCTCGAAGCCCATGCCCACCGGCGCCACGTCGATCGTGCCGTCGATCAGCGAGACATCGTAGCGCTCCAGGATCAGCTTGCCGTAGAGATCCGGATGCAGCTGGTAGCCGAAGGAGACGCCGTACTGCGAGTACTCCGCCTTGCGGTCGTCACAACTCACGCAGCCACCAAGGCCGATGTTCGGCACCCAGTCCTCGTTCAGGGCGAAGCCCGCTGCGTCCGGGAAGCCGTCGTAGGCGTCCGCGAGATAAGCGGCATTCGTGACGCGTTTGTCTTCGTCGTCGATGAAGCGGTAGAGCAGCTCCACGTCGACACCCTTTCCAAGGTCGAGGAAGTAGTTGGCCTTGAGCCCGTAGAACCAGGTTTCACGCTCCTGGTAAGGCGAGTACGGCGAGCGGAAGTCGCCGCCGAGGCCCCAGGAATTGGTGCCTTCGTTGCGCGGGTACTTGCTGCCGCAGCCCGCCCGGAAACCCTCCTCCGGACTGCCGCAGGCCTGCCAGTTGGTATCGTAATCGACGTAGGTGACCTCGCCCTTGAACTCCCAGTTGCCAAGGCGGTATTCCGGCACCAGGGTGATGCCCTTGTAGCCGTGCACCGTGAACGCATATGGCTCGTCGAAGTCGGTGAAGTCGTTGTCGGCCATCAGCGAGACGACCTGCTGGGTTTCGCCGTTCCAGCCGCCGTAACCGATGCCGGCGGTCGAGTTGCCGTTGAAGCGATTGCCGGTGTTGTAGTCCGGCCGTCCCCAGCCCCAGGTGCTCATCCAGCCCTCGGTGAGCAGCACGTCGGCTTCGCGCCGGGCGGACTGCACCGACATGAAGTCCGCACCCACGTGGAAGGCCTGCAGCTTGAAGGTGAGGTCTGGCACCAGGAAGTCGGCGAAGTCGAGGTTGACGAACCAGGAAATGTCGTCGGCGCTCTCGCCCAGCAGCGGGCTGAAGCGGCAGTTGCCATTAATGTTCCCGTCACACTCGCTGCTGTCGACCTTGTAATCGGACCAGTAGAACGAGCCCCCGATGTCCACGACCGGTATGCCGCTGTAATCGGCCCTGAGCATCGCGACCTTGTTGTCGTAGCGGGTCTCGAGACGCTGGCCGTCACGCGTGTCCTGGTCGGACAGGTCGATTTCCTTGTCCTGCACGAAGGTAAAGCTGGTCGTCGCGTTGAAGTCCGGGTTAGGCGCCCAGCGCATCTGGCCAGTCCAGGCGGCATCCTGGGCCTCGAACCGGGTCGCGGGGTCATTCGGGTTGCGCGTCGTCAGGAAGCGCGGCCCCGCGAACAGCCGTGGCAGGGAGACCCGCACCACGTCCCAGCGGATGTTCGCGTCCGGGATCGAGCCCTGGAACAACAGCCCGGAGGCGTTGTCGCGGTCGATATACCGGTACTTGCCCTGGGTCAGCGGATCAAACATGCCGAAATCGTTCGAGCCGATCGTGGCCGAGTCGATCCAGTCGTAGCCCGGCGTGATGATCGCGTAGACGCCGCGCATCTTGACGTACTGCGCCGAGCGCGGATCGTTTTCCTCGGGCCCGAAGCCGCCGAAGTTCGTCCAGAAATTCTGGTTGAAACGGGCCTTGAGGCGGCCACCGATCTCCACCTGGTTGGAGACCTGGTTGCGGAACATCAGTTCGAACTCGATGCCCTGACCCTGGTCACCGCCCGCCTCTCCCGGGGTCGTTTCGGCGTTGTTATACAGTGCCCCCTGCAGGCGCCGATCGCCGTCGAGGAACTTCGCGTAGACACTGCCGAACCATTCGATCTCCCCGGGTTGCGCCTGGGCGGGTCCGGCGAGCGCGGCCCCCACAGCCGCGACGAGAACAAGATTGCGCCTTTTCATTTCGTTTTATCCCCTAGTCGGGCCTCGTCCGGAGGCCCGGAAAAACGCTTTGGCTGTTTACTTGCGAATCATCTGCAGAGTGGCCTTGCTGACGGACTCGCCATCCGGGCCACACTCGTAGGAAAGCATTTCATGCTGCAGAGCAACCTCGTCGGCTGCGCCGGTGCCCGCGCCGGCAAGGATGTCCACCGCATGCGGATCGCAGTCGCCGTCGTCGCCGCCGCCGAAGCGATGCTGGCCCTCGTACTCGTTGACCTTGCGGGTCAGGAAGTCGGCGCGGTCCGGGAAGCCTTCGTTCGACTGCATCACCACCTGGTAACCCCAGCTGCTGACGTCGCCGGCACCGATCTCGGATTTCTTGACGCGTGCAGAGATGGTCTTGCCTCGGCCGGTGGTCCTGCGCGGCACCACGAGGTCGCCGGCGGCGAGCTTCTCCGCCACCTTTACGCGCGCCTCCGCGTTAACGCGGGACTGCTGCTGCGGCGACAACACCACCACCTTGTTCCAGGCGCTGCCCTCAGCGAACTGGACGTTCAGGCCAGGCAGGCTGTCCGTGTAGCCGCCGTCCGCCTCCGTGTCGATGAAGATGAACACCATCTGCACCGCGAATCCCACGCCCATGCCCCAGGGGTCGGCGAGGCGGCTGTTGACCGAGACCGAGAACTCCAGGTCGCTGCCCTTCTCCTCCACCTTGAGCTCGGTGAGATCGAAGGAGCCGGGGAGGTACACCGCATCGGTCGGATACGTGTAGGTGCCCGGACCGTTATCGTCGCCAACCGGGTCAGTGAAAACCACGGACTTCGCGAGCGCCGGACCGGCAGCCAGTGAAGTGATCGCGAGTGCGGCCAATGTGCTTGTCAGTGTTCTTTTCATGCCCTTTCCTCCACGGGGAATCTCAGTTTGATAGACCAAAAACGAGAGCACTGCAATACGTACCCTTCCTAGCCCTTCACCCCTCCGGCCGTGAGCCCGGAAACGAGGTATTTCTGCAGGTACAGGAACAGCACCACGACGGGGATCGAAATGATGATCGAGCCGGCTGCGAAGTAGCCCCACTGGGAGGCGAACCCGCCGACAAAGAACTTCAGTCCGACCGGCGCGGTGTAGCGGGTTTCCTCCTCAAGGAAGGTAGCCGCGAGAATGAACTCGTTCCAGGCGGTCATGAACGAGAACAGCGCCGTGACGGCCACCGCCGGCTTGGCGAGGGGCAGGATGATCCGGAAGAAGATCATCTGGCGCGAGGCCCCATCCATGATCGCCGACTCCTCGATCTCGATGGGAATCGTGTCGAAATAGCCCTTCAGCATCCAGACGCAGAACGGGATCGCGGTGACGGAGTAGACCAGCACCAGGCCGATGAAGCTGTTCCCGAGTCCCAGCCACTGCGTGATGATGATGTAGATCGGCACCAGCAACAGCGTGCCCGGGAACATCTGTGAAACCAGAAACGACATCATGCCCGCCCGGCGGCCAGGGAAATTGAAGCGGGAGAAGGCATAAGCCGCGGTGCAGGCCAGGAATACCCCGAGCACGGTCGTCAGGCCGGCGACGATCGCGCTATTGAGCATCCAGCGCAGGAAGGGCTGCTGCGTGAGGACATCGGTGAAATTCTGCAGCGAGAAGGTCGACGGCCACGGCAAGATGGCCCTGAAGCGGTCGAAGAAACCGGGGTCCGGCGGGAGTTCGACGAAGGCGAGATTCTGCTGCCCCGAGAACGCGACGGTGAACACCCACAGCACCGGGTAAATGGCCACGATCGAGAACAGCACCAGGAAGACGTGCAGCCAGGCGTGCTGCAGGCGGGGCTTGTGGCTGGCGCGGTTGCCGCTCATGTGGTGGTGGCCTCGGTGGCACGGGTCACGCGCGTCTGGAACACGCCGTAGACCAGCAGGATCATGAAGATCACCACGGAGTAAGCCGCAGCATAGCCGTAGCGATATTCCTCAAACGCGATCTTGTACGCCTTGGTGATCAGGATCTCGTTGGCCCCGGCCGGCTCGCCGCCCGACACCAAGTAGATGACGTTGAACATGTTAAAGGTCCAGACCACCGAAATGATCACCGCCGGGACGATGGTCGGTTTCAGCGAAGGTAGGGTGATCTGCCAGAACTGCTGCCACTTCGAGGCGCCGTCGATGGTCGCGGCCTCGTACATGTCCTGGGAAATGGACTGCAGGCCGCCGAGGATCACGACCATCATGAACGGGAAGCTCAGCCAGCCGTTGGTGATCAGGCCCGTCATGAAGGCGCTGAACACGCCGTCGAACCATGCGACCGGCTCGCCGCCGAGCATCTGGACGCCCTGGTTGATCACCCCGAACTGCTGGTGGAACATGCCTTTCCAGATGAGCGCCGTGATGTAGTTGGGGATCGCCCAGGGCAGGATCAGCAGCACGCGGTACAGGTTCGTGAAGCGCAGCCCGCGGGTATTCAGCATGAGCGCCAGGGTCATTCCCAGGCTGACGCCTACGAAAACGTTGGTCGTGGTCCAGCAAACCGTGATGAACAACGTCCAGTAGAAATTCTGGTAGTTGATCACGGCGCCGGCCGCCGTGCTCCGGAAGACCTCGAAGTCGCCGAGAATCTGCGCATAGTTGGCGAGGCCGACAAACACTTCCGTAATCGGCTCGCTGACGTTCATCACGGTCTGGTCCGTGAAGGACAGCGCGATGCCGTAGATGAAGGGGAAGAACACGAGCACGAGCATGCCGAACATGGCCGGGAGCACGTACATGTAGGCGTGCCGGTTGCTCCGCAGGGCCCGCCCCGTGCGTGTCGCGGCGCCGAGCGTGAAGAAGGCCAGCAGGATAATGCCGAGGGCGAAATTGCCCAGCATCGCCTTGTACAGTCCCGCTGCGCGCGCCGCGATGTCCGCGGCCACCGCCTCGGACTGGATCCGGCCATCCCCCCTGATGAGACCGAGTTCCCGCTGGTAGAGGTCGACGTCCCAGCGGTTGCCGGGGCCGGGGTCCACCGACACGCTGGCGACGCCCGCCAGGAACCCGACGTCCTCACGCAGGGTCTCGAAGCGTGCCGCGAGACCCTGGTTGAGCTCGGCCTGCCAGTTCGCCAGCGCGCCGATCTCCAGGGTCGCATGGCCCCAGGTCACGCCCGCGAGCACCACCGCGCCCGCGGCGAGGAGCCCCCAGTGTCGCCCGGCGGGATCCGGCATCCTGCCACGGCGGCGGCCGAGCGCCAGTAGCCCGCCGATGGCGAGCCAGGCCGCCAGCGCGCCCGCGACCGGCAGCCACATCGAAGGCCGCTCGACGCCGAGATCCCGCGGGCGCTCCGCCTGGACGATGCCCGCGACGCGTCCCGCCACGAAGAACGGCAAGGTGATCCGGGCGCGCTCGTCGCCCAGCAGCTCGATGTGCATCTGGCGGCGGCGAAACACGCCTTCGCTGACGTTGGTCTCGACCGCAGCGCGCAGCGCCTGGCCCAGATCGAACAGCCACTTCTCGTCCCGCGAGAGCCGCCGCGGCGCAGCGCTATCGTCGCGGTCGCCGGACGCGGTGCTCGCCAGGAGGCGCGAGCCGCTGAGCCGCACGACACGGAAGTAGCCGTCGCCGGAGTCCAGCTCCAGCAGCAGCTGTTGCAGGGCCGCCTCGGATGTGGCGCCGTCCCGGCCTTCCAGGGCCGCGGCCGCCTCGCCAAGCGCCATCAGTTGCATGATCACGGCCCGGTTCCAGGCATCCTCGGCCCGCTCGACGCGCGCCTGCGAGGCGAACCACCATCCCAGCGTGAGCACCAGCGCGGCTGCGAGCAAGGCGCCGATCGCCGCCGGTTGCAGCAAGGCGGGACGCTGCGCGGCACGCTCCGCGACCGCTGCCGCGTCCTCGAAATGCGCGCTGCCGGCGATAATTCTCAAGCGTGCGTGCTCAGTTGCCGCGCCGCAGGGCCGCGATCCCTGCCGCGACCTGCTCCTGGGCAGTCTGCAACGCTTCCTCCGGCGTGGCGGAGCCCTTCACGATGCGGTTCATCGCGGTCGTCACCGGCGACCACATCAGGGTCATCTCGGCGAAGTTCGGCATGGGTACGGCCGTCTCGAGCTGCTTGCGGAACGCCGCCAGCACCGGGTCGCCCGTGACTCTCTCGTCCTCGTAAACGTGCCGGTTGGTCGGCAGCTGCCGTCCCTCGAGCGCCAGCACCAGCGCGGCCTCCTCGCTGACCAGGAAGGTCGCGAAGTCATAGGCCTCTTCCTTGTGCTTGCCCGCCGCGGACACGTAGACGCCCTCGATGGTCAACCAGGGACGCATCGCCGCGCCGCCCGCCTCCCCGAGTGTCGGCAGCGGCGCCAGGCCATAGTCGACACCGGGCTGGATCTCGGCCAGGAACCACGGTCCGGACAACACCATCGCGGCATTGCCGGTGTTGAACAACGTGCTGATCAGCGCCGAGGACGGATCGGCCGGCAGGATGCCATCCTCCTTGTACCACCTCATCATCAGTTTGACCGCGTCGACGTTCTCCTTCCTGGCGATGGTCGGATTCGCGTTGGCGTCGAACACCGACCCGCCGAAGGCGTTCATCAGGGCCGCGTGGAAGAAGTAATTCGAGTACTCGTAGGCGAGACCGAACTTGCCCGTCGGGACGCTGGTGAACTTCTTCGCCACGTCGACCAGCTCGGCGCCGGTCGTCGGTGGCGAGGAAACGAGCGCACGGTTGTAGATCAGCGTGATGCTCTTGTAGTTGAGCGGCAGGCCGTAGACCGTGCCGCGATAAGTCATCGCGTCCATCATGTTCGGCAGCAGTTGCTCGAGCGTCTCGTCCTCGATGAAGAAATCGATGGGTTCGATGGTCTGGCCGCCCTCGACCCAGCCGCCGAGGCGGTCCTGGGCGAAGATGAACACGTCCGGCCCGCGGCCGCGCGGCACGGCGGCCGTGATCTTGTCCGCGTAGGCATCGAACGGCACCGCCAGGAGCTTGACGGAGACGCCGCGCTCCGCGGCCTGGGCGTTGTACATCTCCGCGACCTTTTCGAAGGCCGCACGCTCCGCACCCCGGTAGGCATGCCAGACGACCAGTTCCTTGGCCGCCACGCCGCTCCACGCGAACAGGCCCGCCAGCAGCACCAGGGCCGTGACGGTGGATTTATTGCTGCGCATATTCATGGCGCCTCCTTTTTTTTCAACAGGCTCAAACCGCTATCGGGGTCGAACAGGTGGATGTTGTCGCTGTCCAGATCCAGTTCGACGATCTCGCCAAAACGCGGAATCCGGTGGGCGCCGAGCTTGGCGACCAGCAAGTCCTCCCCGCAGCGCGCATGCACGATGACCTCGTGGCCGACGGTCTCCACGATCTCGACCGTGCCCTTCGCGCGGGTGGTGTTCTGCCAATCCTTGCTGCCGGCCTCGGCAATGTTTTCCGGCCGAATTCCCAGCAACAGCTTTTCATTCAGGCCGGCCGGGAGCCGCGCCACGCCCGTGTCCGAGAGCTGCATCGAGAAGGTCTCGTGCTGCAGGCGGCGGCCCGCATCCGTCAACCCGACCGGCAGGATGTTCATCGGCGGCGTGCCGATGAACTTCGCCACGAACAGGTTCGCGGGGGTGTCGTAGAGCTCGAGCGGCGTGCCGACCTGCTTGAGGTTGCTCTTGCGATCCTCGGCCATGGGGGCCAGCACGGCGATGCGGTGGCCCAGCGTCATCGCTTCGACCTGGTCGTGCGTGACGTACACGGTGGTGGTCTGCAGCCGCTGCTGCAGCTTGGAGAGCTCGGCGCGCATCTGCACGCGCAGCTCGGCGTCAAGGTTGGACAGCGGCTCGTCGAACAGGAACACCGACGGATGCCGGACGATCGCCCGTCCGAGCGCGACGCGCTGCCGCTGGCCGCCGGAGAGGGCTTTCGGCTTGCGATCCAGCAGTACCGTGAGCCCCAGCACCTCTGCCGCCTCGTTGACCAGCCGATCGACCTCCGGCTTCGGCATCTTGCGGATGCGCAGGCCGAAGGAAATATTCTCCCGCACCGTCATGTGCGGATAGAGCGCATAGCTCTGGAACACCATCGCGACGTCGCGGTCCTTGGGATGCACGTTGTTGACGACGCGCCCGCCGATCGACAGCGTGCCTTCCGACAGTTCCTCGAGGCCCGCAATCAGTCGCAGCGCCGTCGACTTGCCGCAGCCCGAGGGGCCCACGAACACCATGAACTCGTGGTCGCGAATTTCCAGATCCAGCTCCTCGATGACACTGACGTCGCCGAAACGCTTCGCCACCTTCTCGAACCGGATCTCGGCCATCCCGCTTACCTCTGCCCGTCCCCTGCGACATAAACCCGCGCGCCCAGCGCAGGGATGGAAACCCCGAGGCGGCCGTCGACCAGCACCGCGGGCGCCTGGCTGATGCCGTCGATCGCCGCGCCCCATTGCGCCGGCGCCGGCACCTGGAGCTCGGCCGGCGTGGTGCCGCGATTGATCGCGACGATCGCAGCATCGTCGCCCTCCGGATCGTCCTTGCGGAATACCAGCAGGTCGCCGTCGGTGTGCAGCGCCGTGTAGTTGCCGCGACTGAGCGCCGGATGAGCCCGCCGCAGCTCGATCAGCGCCTGGTACCACTCGCGCATCGCTTCGTCGCGCTCGATGCCCGCGCCCGGCGGAATAGCCCGCGCGCCCCAGGGCATGTCCTCGCGGTTCATCGGCCAGACGGAGCCTTGCCGCGCGACCTCCTCGCCGTAATAGATCACGGGGATGCCCAGCGTGGTCATCTGCAGCGCGACGCACAGCCGGAAGCGCTCGCGATCGCCGCCCATCTCGTGGAGCTGCAGCGGCTCGTCATGGGACGAGAGATAGTGCGCGAGGTGATACCCGTCGCGCACCCGGTGGCGGCGGTCCAGGTAGGCGGAATAGGCCACCGTGCGCATGCGGCTCGCGATATAGTCGCGGCAGCTGCCGCGGAACGTGAAGTCGAACCCCGCATCCAGCTCGTCGCCTTCGAACCACGGATCGAGCACCTGTGCCGAGCCGCCCCAGACCTCGCCCAGCAGGAAGAAATCCTCGCCCAGCTCGGCGCGCGTGCGGGCGCGGTGCAGTTGCCAGAAGTCGTGGTCGATGTGCTTGACCGTGTCGAGGCGGAAGCCGTCGAGCCCCGTGCGCCGCGCGAGGCCGATGTTGGCCTCAAGCACATGCTCGGCCACCGCCGGCTTTTCCGTCACGAAGTCCGGGAGGCCGCCGACGCGGCAACGCAAGGGGTCGGTCTCGCAGTCCGGTTGCTCGCTGCGGATCCAGCCGGCGTAGTCGGGAGCCACCTCGTATTTCGCGCCGTAGCCGGCATGGTTGTACACCACGTCGAGCAGCACCTTGATGCCGCGCTCGTGGGCGGCCTCCACCAGCAGCCTGAGCTCCTCCTCGGTGCCGAAGCGGGGCTCCAGCGCGTAGAAGTCGTCAATCCAGTAACCGTGGAAGCCCCAGTGCTCGAACCAGTCGCGCACCCCGGCCTCGGGAATCGGGTTCACCGGCAGCCCGACATCGATCTGGCGCTGCACGGGATTGATCCAGATGGCGGTCGCGCCGAGCGACGCGATCTCGTCGAGCTGCTCCCTGAGACCACGCAGGTCGCCCCCGTGCCAGCCGCCCGGGTTGCCTGGCTGGTGGTCGAGATTGTTGGCGGGATCCCCGTCCGCGAAGCGATCGATCAGCACGAAATAGATGACCGCATCGCTCCAGTCGCGCTGGGGCTGGACCGCCGTGAAGCCGGGACCGTCGGCGTCGTGCGGGCCCTGCGCGCGGCAGCCGCCGAGCACGGCCGCAGAAAGCACGAGCGCCAGTCCAATTGCCGCAGCAACCGTGACGCGCGGCGAGTCGGTTGACCCGGTCCGTGAGTTCATTCGACCCCTCGTGCGACCCGCTTGTCCGGGCCGTGAATTCTACTTGTTCGACAGCCTCGGTCGGCCATGCTGCCCTGCTGAATCATAGCTGGAAAAGCGCAGCGAGGCACCTCGGAAATCCCGTTACAGGGGGCGCGTCGGCAGTTTTTCGAGCGCGCTTCCCCGGGATGCTATAGTCCGGCCCGGCAGCCTACGGCGCGGGGACCCCGCGGCCCCGCGCGTGACGCCGCCACTGCTCCGCAGGCGCATCAAGTCGCAGGGACCGATCCTTGGAAACAACCTTGGCGCGGCGAACGCTGTTCGCGATCATCACGCTGTTGCTGCCGCTGGCGCTGCTCGGCCTGCTCGAGCTGGCTCTGCGGGTGGCCGGCGTGGCGGCGCCGGAACCGCTGTTCGTGGCGGCGCCCGAGCCGGGCTGGCTGCAGCCCAACGAGCGAGTCATCCAGCGCTTCTTCCCGCACCCCGCAGCCGCCCCGGCGATCAGCATCGACACCGCCTATTTCAGGCGCGCGAAGCCGCCGGACGGGTTGCGGATCTTCGTGCTCGGCGGCTCCACCGCGGCGGGCTTTCCCTACGGCAAGTGGGCCTCGCTCGCCGGCATTCTGGAACAACGGCTGCAGCGCGAGCATCCGGGGCGCATCATCGAGGTCATCCCCGTGGCAATGTCCGCGATCAATTCCTGGTCCCTGGCGGACTTCAGCGCGGAAGTGCTGGCGCACGGGCCGGACGCGATCCTCGTCTACGCCGGGCATAACGAGTATCTCGGCGTGCTCGGCGTGGGCTCGGCCTTCCGGGGCGGCTCACCAGGCCTGACCCGCCTCATCATGGAGGCACAGCAGATCCGGGTAGTCGCGCTCGCACTGCGCCTGGCCGCAGCATTCCGCCCGGAAGCCGACATCGGCGGGGCCGAGCCCGGCACGCTCATGGCGCGCGTCGCGCGCGAGCGCCGCATCCCGCTCGGCTCCCCGCTCTACCAGGCCGGCGTCGCCCAGTTTTCCGGCAACCTGGAGCGCATGCTGGCCGCGTATCGCGCTGGCGGCGTGCCCGTGTTCATCGCCACGCTCGCCAGCAACGACCGGGACCAGGCGCCGTTCATGCCGGTGCCGCCGCCCGGCATTGCAGAGCACGCGTGGCGCGAACGTTTCGCTGCAGCACTGGCGCAGCTCGACGCGGTCGGCGACGCGGCGGCCGCCGCCGCTGAGGGCGACGAGATGGTGGTCGCGGCGCCCGACTCCGGGGAAGGATACTTCCTGCGCGGCCGGGCCCTGCTGGCCGCGGGTCGTGCGGCGCCGGCGCGCACCGCATTCCACGAGGCGCGCGATCGCGACGCGTTGCGCTTCCGCGCCCCGGGGGAATTCAACGCGCTGATTCGCGCCCAGGCTGCCCGGCACGGCGCGACGGTCGTGGAAGTGCAGGAGGCCTTCGCGAGCGTTTCGCCCGACGGCATCATCGGCGACGAGCTCATGCTCGAGCACCTGCATCCCAATGCCGCAGGTTACGTGCTGCTCGCCGAGCGCTTCCACGCGGCCCTCACGGCCGCCGGGATGCCCGGCGGCGGCCGCCCGCTGGACCCGTCGACCGCGGCCGCCGACGCGCCCCTGACCGAGGTCGAGCGCCTCGCGGGGGAATACCGCGTGGCACGCCTGAAGGCCGACTGGCCGTTTCACGAGACACGCCAGCCATTCACGCTCCCGCCGCCCGCAACGGAACCAGAACGGATAGCGCGCGACTGGTTCGAGAGCCGGATCGACTGGCTCGCGGCGATGAACCGGGCGCTGGCGCATTACCAGCTGACGGGTGACACCAGGGAAGCTGCCCGGATCGCGGTCAATCTCGCCACCGCGTTTCCGTTCCGCGTCGACGCGCGCCACGTGGCGGGCTCGCTCCTGTTGCGCAATGAGGACCCGCAGCGTGCCCTGCCGTTCCTCGACGCCGCCGCCCGCAGCGAGCCGCGCAATACGCGTTACCTCATGTCGCTGGCCCAGGCCTGGTATATGGCGGGCCGGACCGCGGAATCGCTGCAGGTACTGGAGCGCGTGCTCGCGATCGAGCCGGAGCATCCAACCGCAGCGGGGTTCATCCAGCAGCTGCGCAGCGAGCACGCGCCGCCCTGAGACCGGGCCGCTAGGGTTGCAGCCTGCGCAGGCGCTCTTCCGCCCGCTCCGCGAGCGTGTCCAGGCCGACGCTGCGCGCGACTTCCGCGAAGGCGCGCAGGGCCTGCGTGTCGTCCGGTGCGTAGGTCGTCGCCCGGTGCAGGTAGCGCACGGCCTGCATCGGCCGGCCGGCAGCCCGCAGCGCCTCGCCGGCGTCACGTTGCGCCGCCGCGATGAACGGGAATGCATCCGCGAGAATGAGCGCCAGGCGCAGGTATTCGTCGCGGTTGCCTTGCGCGCGGTAGTGCTGCTTCAGCCGGTCCTGCATCCGCGCCCAGTCGATCTGCTGCCGGTAAAGCGCTTGCGCCAGCTCGTCCTCGAGACCCTGCGCCGGGGGCAGCACGGTCTCCCGCGGCGGGTCCGCAAACGGCCAGTCGTTCTTCAGGCGCAGCAGCTTGTACTCGCCGAAGAGCTCTTCCGCCCGGCTGAGGGGCAGCTCACGACGCGCCTGCTCCGCCGGGATCGCGGCCGAGCGCGCGCCTGCCACGCCGGCCTCGACGAGCGCGGCATGGAAGGCATCGGCGAGGAGGAAATAGCCATCCAGGCTGGGGTGCAGGTGCTCGAGCATCAGCTCGGCGCCGATCGCGCCGAACGGCGAGTGCGCCCTGAAACTTGCCGCGACGTCCACCAGCGTCGCGCCCGATTCGTCGGCCAGGCGCTGCAGTACGTCGTTGAACTCGCTGGGTGCGCGGAACCGCAGCTGGTCGAGGTCACGGGCGTGACGCCATGCCGCGACGGCCTCCGCCTCCCTGCCGGCAGCAGCGAGCGCCTCCGCGAGCCTGAACCAGGCTTGGGCCGAGCCCGGGTGCGCTGCCTGCACGGCCTCGGCCGCAGCAAGCGCTCCGGCAGTGTCCCCCGCCGCCAGCATGGCTGCGACTTCCTGCAGCGACTCCCGGGCCGCCGCGGGCTCGTCGCTCTCGAACGGCGGCTGGTCGCGCTCGTTGCTGGCCAAGGTCGCGACGAACACAGGAATCCCACCTGCCCGATAGCCGGCCAGGATGGCGCGCATGTTGTCTTCCAGCTGCGCGACCCCTGCGTGGTACAGAGGGGAATACAGTGGTATGCGCCGCTGTGCGGCGACCCGCGCCATCAGCGTCCCGTCCGCCCCGGCCACCGGTCCTGCGCCGGCCAGGCGTCCGGCCATGAATCCCTCGAGCAGGCGATAGGTGCGCAGGTGGCGGAGCCGCATGACGAGGCGCGTGAGGAGCGCCGAAGCGGATACGGTGTAGGCGGAGCCGACCCCGAGCAGCCCCAGGTACTCGTTGTGCCCGGCATAGATCAGCACGGCGTCCGGCTGGATGGCGATGATCTCGGGCACGAACTCGCGCAGTGCCCAGCTGTTCACCGCCGACATTGCCGTGGTGACGACCTCGATCTCGCGGCCCGGGAACTCGCGCCGCAACCGTTGCTCGAGCATTCCGGCCAGCGAAGCGCCGTAGCCGTAGGGAAACCCGGCGGCGCTGGAACCGCCCTGCACCACCAGGCGCAGCGCGCCCGCGTTCTTCTCCGTCCTGAAGAACCCGGTCTCGATGCTGATCCGCGGCGCCTGCTTCGGATGCGAGACGAAGCGCTCGATCACGGCCGGATTCGCGAGGCTCCACTCGGGGTGCTGCGGGTGACTGATGAACAGCGGGGGCAACTGCCCGTGCCCTGCGGCCCGAAGGGCAAGCTCCACCGAGCCCAGCAGCAACAGCGGGACCAGCAGCATGATCGCGGTGAACGCGATCCGGCGGCGGCCGGACGGCGGCGCGTCTGTCGGTGCACTCATCGGGAATCTCCCTGGCACGAGGCGACCCGCCGGCCGCGGCGGGTCGCCTCGTCAGGAACGGTTACGGCCCCGGCCCGGTCACCGTCAGGGTCGGCGTACCCGGCTGCTCCGCATCGACCACGAAGCGGTAGTTGCCAGTCTCGCTGGCGTCGAGGTTGATGTCCGGCCTGCCACCGGCGCAATCCAGCGCGTACGGGATGGCAGGCAGCACATCGGAACCGCTGCTGCCGCAGTCGACGGTGCTCCAGTCACTGGAGGCGATCTTGAAGCTCCTGTCGCCCGGGCTGAGCCCGAGCAGCGGGACGCTGGCCTCGTACCTGCCGGCCCCGGTGTAGCTCAACGGGTTGTTCTCGGACCAGTCCTCGCTGAGGCCGCGCACGAAGATCGCCACATCGTAGGGCGTCTTCTCCACGGTCAAGACCGGGTTCGCCGGGTCCGCGGCGTCTAACAGGAAGGCATACAGCCCGGCCTGATTGGCGAGCAGCTCGACGTCTCCCGAACCGCCGTCGCAGAACAGCGCATAGGGTTCACCGGGTGTGGCCGTGGCCGCGCCGGATCCACAGTTGACCGTGGCCCAGTCGGCATCCGCGACCTTGAACGTGCGGTTGCCCGTATCGGCCGGATCCGACAGGTTGAGCACCACCCGGTACCGGGCCTGGCCGACGAACCCGAGCCGATTGTCCGGGCTTGCAGACCAGTCGCCGTTGAAGCCGCGCACGAAGATGTCGACGTCATAGGGCGGCGCGGTCGTGATAGTCAGCAACGGGTTCGCAGGGTCCGTCGCCTCGACCGTGAACAGGTAGGGTCCGGTCCCCGGCGCCTCGAAGCGAATGTTGCCGGATTCGTTGTCGCAGAACAGCGGATAAGGCGCGTCCATGAACGCTTCCGCCGGACCCGCGCCGCAGTTCACGCTCGCCCAGTCGGACGAGGCTACCTTGAACTCTTGCACCAGCGAGTCGAGCTGGAACACGCGTTCGTAGGTCGTGGCGCCGTCGTAGATCAGCTGGTTTGCAGGTGCATCCGACCAGTCGCCATTCAGACCGCGCACGAACACGTCCACGCCGAAGGGCGAGCACGAGTTCTGCTCCTCGCGGACAAACACGGCCGTGGTGCGCGCCGGAATGTAGAACGCGCCGGTTTCGCCGTCGAAGGTGGAGGTCTGGACGACCGGGTCCACGGACGCCTGCTGGATCGGGTGCAGGCTGAGCGACTGGCCGGCGAAACGCCCGCCGAACTCGAGCGACTGGTCTTCGTCGTTCGCATTGAGGATGCTCAGGACGTAGCCGAACTCGGGGCTGTACGTCCCATCGCTGCACCCGTCGATGCCCTTGGCGATGACGCCGATGCGCTGCGCTGGCCCGGTGTTCAGGAACTCGACGCGCGCATTGATATCGCTCGCCTCGCGCAGCCGGAACAGCACCGTGGACTTGCGGATCTGCAGCATTTCCTGGAAGTGCTGGTTCGCGAACTGGATGTGCGCCGGCGAGACTCGCGATTGCGGGTTCTGCAACGCCTCGGTGATCTGCGGCCAGCTGCCCTGGTTCTTCTCGCGATCCGGCAACCCGACAGCCCAGTTGTTGTCCTGGAAGGTGTAGTCGAGCTTGTTGAACCAGTCGGTGTGATCGAAGCTGTCGCGGTCCAGGGACTTCGAGCGCAGCAACTCCTGGCCCGCGTGCACGAAGGGCACGCCCTGGGCGAGCATCACAATGCTGACGCCGAGGTTCTGCGCGCGCACACGGTCGGCCGTGGCGAGCTCACGCGGGTGCTTGTACTGCGAGATGTCCCAGAGCGTCTCGTTGTCGTGCGCCTCGACGTAATTGATGACCTCCTCGGGATCGTCGACGTACGCAGTCGGCGCGCCGCCGTAGGGGATGTCTGCCCCTGTGACGGTCTCGCCGCTGCTGTTCTCGAAGGTGAAGCTGCGAATGCTCCCGGCCATGGTGGCGCGCAGCTGGTCGCCCGCGAGCAGCGCCCGCGTGATGAATGCATCCGTCGGCGGCCGGTTGTTGGCGTTGGGATCATAGCCACCGCCGCTGATGAAACCCTGGGTGGTCACGTGGGCCGCCCCGGAATCGAACGGCCCGCCGCCGCGCGTGGCGTCACGGATGCGGTCGCTGAAGGTGCCGATGCCCGTGCCGGCCATGTTCAGCTGGGTCGCCTGGAGGAAGCGCCGGTTGCCGGCGACCTCGCCGAAGTCCCAGCCCTCGCCGTAGAGGTACATGCCCGGGTCGACGGCGTCGAGTTTGGTCTTGACGTCGAGCATGGCCGCCTTCGGCTGGTGCCCCATCAGGTCGAAACGGAAACCGCCGACCTTGTAGTCCTCGGCGAACCTGACGAGCGTGTCGGCCATGAGCTTCTCCATCATGGCGAACTCGGTGGCCGTGTTCGGGCAACAGGTCGAAGTCTCGATGGCGCCGGACGTCTCATTGTAGCGGTGGTAGTAGCCCGGGACGATGCGGTCGAACACGGACTTGACGCCCTGCCCACCCTCGTTGGTGTGGTTGTAGACCACGTCCATCACGGTCCTCAGGCCCATGCCCGCGAGGCCCTGCACCATCTGCCGGAACTCGACGATCCGGGTGATGCCATCGGGGTCCGTCGCATAGCTGCCCTCGGGCACGCCGAAATGCCACGGGTCATAGCCCCAGTTGAAGCCGTCCAGGTTGCGCAGCCAGTTGGCGATCTGTTGCTGTTGCTCGGAGACGGGATCCTGTGCCGTGATCTCCTCCAGCAGCTGGCGAACGGTCTTGCCGCTGTGGGCCGGACACAGGCTGGCCGCCGCCGGGTTGGCGACGCACAGGTCGGCCACCGGGTCGTCGAGCTCGACGCGATCTTCGCGCCGCTCCCGCACCGTGGCGATGTCAAACATCGGCAGCAAGTGGACGTGCGTCAGCCCCGCGTCTGCCAGCGCCTTCAAGTGGTCGGTGCCGGCGGTGCCGTTCAGTGTGAAGGCGCCGTAGCGGCCCTTCAGCTGCTCGGGTACCAGCGGATCCGTGACGCTGAAATCGCGCATGTGCAGTTCGTACAGCACGATGTCCTCGGGCGCCGCCACGGACGGCAGCGCGAGGGCGTCCCAGCCAGCCGGCTTGGTGTCCGCATCATCGAGGTTGACCACCAGGCTGTAGCGACTGTCGGCCGAGAGGCCCACCGACCAGGGATCGGTGACACGGTTGGTCACAAAGGACTCCGCGGCGTAGGACCACACGCGTAGCGTGAAGTCGTAGTAGCGGCGGTTCCAGGCACTGCTGCCGGTGGCTGACCACACCCCCGTCGCGGGATCGAGCGTCATGGGGACCTGTTCCAGGACCGTGCCGGCAGCGTCGGAATAAAGCGTGAGCGTCACGCCGATCTCGACGTCCGCGGTCGGGGCCCAGACCCGGACAGTCGGTGTACCGCCGTTCCAGGTCACGCCGAGCGGCACCGCGGAGGCTGCGGCGCCGTAGCTTTCATCGAGGACGCCTGGCGTTTGCACGTAGGTGGCGCCGATCGCCACGCCAAAACGGTCGCGGGCCAGTGCGACCAGCTGCTGGCGCAGCAGCTCCTTCGCATCCGCGGCCACCGAGGCCGGCAGCTGCCACGCGGGGAGGTTCCACAGGTGGCGCTGGTTGTCCGGCTGCGGGTTGGTGCCGAGCTGCAGGGTCACGGTTTCGTAATCGCCCGTGAGCCCGCCCACGCCGGCACCGATGTTGCCGCTCGCGGACCAGAGCAGCTCGACCGAAGTCGCGCCCGCCGCGGGGCGCCACAGGAGTGTCGTGGAATCCACCCAGTGAGCGGCGCGGCCGGCCACGCTGAGGCGCGACCCGCTCGGGGGCGCGGGGTCGACCGAGGCCACGCCGGAGGTCACGAAGACGATGTTGCCCTGCTCCGCGATGCGGATGAACTGGTCGGGCCCCGGGTCCTTCTCATCGCCCTTGTGGATAATGAAGCCGAGCTCCGCCGGGAACTCGCTCAGGGGCGGCGGGTTCGCGTCGTAGCACGGGTTCGGCGGCAGGGTGATCCTGAAGAATGCACCGAACACGGGATCCACGCCCTGGAACGTGCACAGGCCCGGATTGAAGAAAGTCCAGTCCGGTGAGCCGGTCGGGAACAGGTGCACCGTCCAGCCGTCGTAAGCGCCATCTTCTCGCAGGTAGAACAGCAATACCTCGTTTTGTCCGGGCGCAACCTCCAGGTTGCCGGTGACCGCCTCCGGATTGCCCGAGAAGGCGTAGATGTTCTGTCCGGGCGAACCGGTGACCGCGGTAAACGTCCCCGTCGGGTCCGGAACTCCGTCACGCAAGACCGTGAAAGAAATCGTGCTGTTGGCGACCGCCTGGATGGTGGCGGAACAGCCGAATGCAGTGGGAACGCACGCGTAGCTCTGGCCGTTCACGACGATGAACGTGTTGGCGTAGTCCCCGTCCGGCCGACTATAGAAGATCGTCACGGCGCCGGGCTCGGCCGCATCGCGCGGATTGATCGTCCAGAGGAAGTTGTCGATGAACAGGTCGCCCGCGCCGCCGCGGCTCTCGATCTCGACGCTGCCGATGGGCTGTTCGCTGCCTGCTCTGGCATAGCGAATCCGCTGCTCGATCTCGACTGCGCCGCCAGCGACCTGCTGGGTGCTGATGGGCTCGCCCTGTGGGTCGAACAGGCGAATCTCGACCCCGGTGAACGGCCCGGGGCCGCCGCCCGAGAGATCGACCTCACTGACCCGCAGCGTCAGGTTGCCGAGATCCCTGGCGTCGATCAGGAAGTTCCAGCAGGCGTCCTTCGGCACCACGAGGTTGCCGTTCGGGCCGCCGGGGCCCGGGTCGCTGAGCGGCAGCGTGGGTCCGGGCACGGTGGGCTCGCCGAGCACCGCCCGATCGAAGACGTCCCAGGCCTGCTGGGCGATCTTGTACTGGTACTCGCCACCCGCCAGCTCGAATTCGGCCTGGTAGATGCCCTCACCGAAGTTGTAGAACGCGGTCGCCGGTCTCGGGGCCCAATCGCTGAAGCCGCCGCGCATGTATAGCTGGCCACCAAACGCCTCGCCGTCATTCAGGCCCTGGTTTCCGACGCCGCAGACCGTCTTGCCGCCGTCGCCGTTGTCGCCGCCGGCGGGCGTCAGCAGCAAGGTCAGGTTGCCCATGTCAGTCGCGTTGATCGTGACGTTCCAGCAGCCGTCCGACGGGATCACGAGGTTGCCGTTCGATCCGCCCGGGCCGGGGTCGCTGAGCGGCAGCGTGACGCCCTGCCGGGTGGGCTCGCCGAGCACCGCGCGGTCGAAGGCGTCCCAGGCCTGCTGGGCGATTTTGTACTGGTATTCTCCGGCAACGAATTGCTGCTCGAGCTGGTAAATCCCGTCACCCGTGTTGATGAAGCCCCACTCGGGCCGCGGCGCCCAGTCATTGAAGGCGCCCCTCAGGTACAGCTGGCCGCCGAAGGCCTCGCCGTTGTTCAGGCCGGCGTCCGCAATACCGCAGCTCGCATTGGCCAGCACGGCGGAGGCAGCGATTTGCAGCGCAGAGGGCGCGATCGATGCAGCTGCGGTCTCGATCGCCGGCACCTCGAGATCGAACTCGACCTGCCGGGGCGGCGAGGCGAACACCACGATACCGGTGGTCCCGTCCCGGATGATCCACTTGCCGTTGCGGGTCAGGCCGCCCGAAAAACTCGCGGTCTGGGGCGAACTGCCCACCACGAAGGTGCCGTTCGTGTCGATATCGAAGCCCGTGGTGTTGGTCACTGGCTGCGGCTGCTCCACGGCCGGACCGTCGCCTCCGTCTACGCTCGGGCTGCAGCCTGTGACGAGCAACGCTGCGGCCGCAGCAACCATGAACCTGCGAATCAACGGGACGGCAAGAATCATCTTGGCTCTCCGGGTGGCCGCGCGGGAAGGCCGGAAGCCGCCCGCGACGGCGCGCACGGGCGCTGCCCGCGCGACAGGTGGAACAGAATTGGCGGAGCTGAACCCACGCTCCATCTCCCTGGTGCCGGCGGGTGGGGGCCCGGCCGGGCTCGACTCCCTGATCTTGTTCGTGCCGGGCTCGCACCCGGTACTCCGCAGCATAGCCTCCAAGAATCGCTGCTGCCATACCCTCTGCGGTTAACCGAAACACCTGCCCGCCCGGCCGGTTGCATCGGGGCCGCGAGCGGCGCCGGACCCGCCTTCCGGCAGGTCCGCCGCGCTGCCGTTATAGCTCTGCAGCTACCGGTCGCTGACAATGTATGCTGTGCGCGCCGGCACATTGCCGATCAGCCGGCCGCTTGCGAATGTGAGCCCGTGCATCCGGCCGGTCACTTCGACCGCTGCCCCATCTGTGAAGCCGGAGGCATCGATGCCGCCAAGGTCGGCCAGATTTGCCGGCGCGTCACCGTTGTTGAGCACCAGGATGACGCTTGCAGCCCCTTCCAGGTCGCGGCGCAACGCGAACACGTCCCCTGCCGCCGGCTCCGCATTCACCGTGAGCATCGCCACCTCCGGGTCGGCCGTGTCGAGCGTCCAGCGGTAGCAACCCGCGTCCGCGATCGAGATCGAGCCGTTGCCCGCGGGAATGCCAATGAGCTGCGAGACGCCCAATAGCGTCGGGGCGCCGATCACGGCGCGCTCGACGGACCAGTCCTCGGAAGCGATCTTGTAGTCGTGCGCGCCCGCGGGGAGCGCCACCAGGGCCTCGAGCTGGTTTACGCCCGTGCTGACGAACGCGTCCGACGCCGCCGGCGGATCGGCCCAGTCGCTGAAGGAACCGCGCACGAACATCCGCCGCCCGAAGGCGATCTCGTCCGGACCCGTCGGCTCGACGCCGCAGGTGTCGCCAGCACCCGCCGTGACCTCGAGGGTCATGCCGTCGATGTCGGCCGCCTGGATGCGGAAGTTGTAGCAGCCGGCCGCGTCGATCACGAGGTTCCCGTTGGGCTGGCCGCCGCCGGAGATCAGCGGCAGGATGCCACCCCCCGGAATGCTGTCCGTGCCCGGTTCCGTGACCCGCTCGAAGCTCCAGTCGGCCACCGCGATCTTGTAGCCATAAGCGCCTGCCGCGACCTCGAACTCCGCCTCGTAGGTCGTCTCGCCGGTGCGCAGGAAGCCGGCCTCCGGCGTCGCGCCCCAGTCATTGAATCCGCCGCGCATGAACAGCTGTCCGCCGAAGGGGTCCGGCGGAGCGCCCTCTCCGGCGCGACACTGCTGGCCGAAGTCGTACAGGACCTCCTGGCTGCCCCGCCGCAGGGCCGGATAGCCCTCGCGCGCCGACGCCAGCGCCGCGAGCCGGCGCACCAGCGGCGCGGCGGTGTTCAGGCGCGTCACGGTCAGCACCGGGTTGTCGCTGCTGGCGCTGACGTCGACCCCGAAGCGATAGCACCCGTCCTGCGCCGGGTTGAACTTGGCGTTCGGTCCGCCCGTGTCCAGGGTCACCGGCTCGTCGAGCGCGATCGTCACGTCGGCGGTGCGCTCCTTGTCCCAGCCCGCGTTGGCGAGCTTGAATTCGTAGTTCCCCGCGGCGATCTCCAGGGCGGCAGCGTACTGGCCTTCCCCGAGATTGATCAGCTTCGCCTGGTCGGGATTGCCCCAGTCGTTGAAACCGCCCCGCACGAACAGCTCGTCGCCGAAGGCCGCGGTATTGTCGCTGCCCTCGTCCGCGATGACACAGCTGGTCAGCGACGGATCGCCGGCCGCGGCGAAGTCCATGCTCTCCCGGTTGGAGTTGCCGTCGCGGAAGCTGAATGGATCACCGAGACCCTCCATGCCGATCTCGGTGCCGTAGTAGACGGACGGGATGCCGCGGTTCGCATACAGGAAGGACAGCGCCATGTCGAGGCGCTCGAGGGCTTCGCCACGCGGCTTGCCAGCGTCCTCGATGCTGGTCGAAATCCAGCGCCGCACGTCGTGATTATCCAGGAACGTCGTCAGCCGGCCGGCATCGGAATAGGCGCCGTCGGCGGCGAGCACGCTCGCGATCTGCGAGGTGAAGCCGAGGCCGGTCAGCGATTGCTGCAGCGCGCCGTACAGCGGGAAATCGAATACGGAGGGCGACCCTACACTGTCCAGGTAGAACGCGATCTGCTGCGGGGACAGGTCGAAGACCTCGCCCACGCTCCAGAGCTCGCCGCGGTCCGCGGGCGCGCCGGGCGCAAACGCCTCGGTCCAGAAGTCGCGATTCACGTGCTTCATGGCGTCCCAGCGGACGCCGTCGACGCCGGTCGTGCCGAGCAGCGTCGCCAGGGTGTCGAGGAGGAACGCCTCGACCTCCGGATTCTCCTGCACGAGATCCGGCAGGCCGGCCAGGCAGAGCGTCTCGTCGTCCGTGCCGCACTCGGCGCCGGTCCGCACCCAGTCGGGTTTCGCGCTGATCAGCGCCGCATCGAAGCCGACGTGGTTCACGACCACGTCCATGATGATCTTGAGGCCCTCGGCCCGGGCGACGGCGGTCAACGCCCGCAGCTCCTCGAGCGTGCCAAAATGCGGCTCGATGATCGACCAGTCTTCCGGCCAGTAGCCGTGATAAGCGGCGTTGCCGTTGCTCAGCGCGGGCACCTGCAGCACGACCGGCGAGATCCAGATCGCGGTGAAGCCCATGCCCTGGAAATAGCCTTCCTCGATCTTCTGCTGGATGCCCGCGAAGTCGCCGCCGTGCCAGCCGATGGGGTCATCGGGATCCGCCGCGTCGCCGCGCCGGTCGCCGAGACCGTCGTCGTTGCCGGGATCGCCGTTGGCGAAGCGATCGGTCAGGGCCCAGTAGATGATCTCGTCGGAGAAGTCCGCAAGCGCCGGGGTCGCACCGACCGGGGTGACCGCCTGGGCGGCGTTGTTGGCCGTATTCGGATCCGGCCAGCGGCCATCCACCCCGACCTCGAGCGAGGCCTCCAGTCCCAGGCCTCCGCCGGCCTTGAAACTCAGCGGGGCTCGCACCCGGATGGTGGCGCGGCCGCCGCTGGCCAGGCTGACCGTGGTCTCGACTGGGCCGCGCCCGGCGTCGTCGCCGCAGCTGCCGTTGGTGGCGGCGCAGGTCCAGTTGAACGTGTCGCTGCCCAGCAGGCCCGCGGAGGGCGGCGCGGCCGCGCCCAGCGCGGCCGTGACCGGAACGTCCGTGGCCGGCTGGGGGCCGGCGTTGTCGACGATGAAGACCCACTCGACGTTGGTGCCGGGGGTGGCGCTTGCAGGCGCCTGGATGGAGGCGCGCAGATCGGCCTCGTTTACGAATACGTCACTGCCACCGCTGACGGATGCTTCGCAAGCAACCAAGAGGACTGCCGTGCATCCCAGCACGAGCCCAAGCGCTGATCTACGCATGAATT